>JAEEGK010000924.1_pt1 | contig 73477 bp, 45 predicted proteins | sample 8958771 | NCBI WGS metagenome assembly JAEEGK01 (sample SAMN16246547, study PRJNA631951) | gut metagenome | biome: gut microbiome; feature: rumen; material: SC-attached | host: Bos | place: Iran: Karaj | collected 2018-10
AGTATTTGATTACAAGTAATACCGGTGCAAGTAACTGGTTATTACGTACAACAGGTATCTACGCTGGCAACACAGCTAATTATGCAGTGAGAAACGTTAAAAAGGGGGACTATGTAACTATTACTATCGTATGGGGAACAGAGAGGCCTGTTCCTTCTTCTAATGATGGTGAACTAGACCTGTGGAATAGTACTGCTGGCGCCTCATACGTATTCAAGGTAACTTCTACGATGGGTAATTTCCGATTCAGTTTGGGGCGTTATGCTTCTGTTAAGACCATCACCATTCAGCGAGCTGCAGCTCCTGTCACTATCTCCTCTGCCGGCTGGGCTACGCTCTACAGCGAGAATGCGCTTAACTTCTCTGGTATTGACGGCTTGACGGCTTACACTGCCACGTTGAGCGAAAACACGGTGACACTGACGGAGGTGAGCGATGTGCCTGCCAACAGCGGTGTAGTGCTGAAGGGCACAGCAGGTACCTATTCCATCCCCTTCATAGCCAGCTCAGAAACAGATAAGGGCGACCTTGAGGGCAACGCCACCGGGGCCACAGCATACAATGCCTTCGAAGGCTACGACCTCTACATGCTGGCCCTCAATACTCACAATGAGGCACAGTTCACGAAGGTTAGCAGTGGCTCCATCGCCGCAGGAAAGGCTTTCCTCAAGGTGCCTGCCACTAATACTGCCCGTTCCTTCAAAGTTGTGTTCGCTGGCGAGACTACCGGCATCAGCGAAGTGTACACGAAGGATGACGTAAGAGGCGGAACATTCAACCTCAGTGGCCAGCGTGTGGCACAGCCCACAAAGGGACTCTACGTAGTGAATGGCAAAAAGGTAATCATGAAATAAGCTAAGGAGGAACCAAACAATGAAAAAGACATATGTAACCCCGCGCACATTAGAGATGCAGCTGAAAGCTACCACCCAACTGCTGGGCAACTCCATCGAGGGCTTTAACAAGACTTTGAACGACACTGGTCTTGGTGGTGAAAATGCTCTTTCCCGCGACAAGCGCCGCAGGAAAAGCATTTGGGATGACGACGAGGATGAAGACGACCTCACATGGTAAATAACGAAAAAAGCACACGGCCAACCCAAGGGTTTGGCCGTGTACTTTTTTGGGTAATAACATAGTAGTTAACCCAGAATGAAATAATAGCCTACCGCATTTCTCCCCACCCTCTGCTAGTGGGAGGTTAAGCAATCAAAATGGGTGAAGGCATCGGGGTCACTGACCGTGCATGATGAGGGCCGACTGCGGAGCAACCGTCACCTGCGGGCCACTGACGCTGCTCAGTCCCTGCTCGTCGATTTGGCCGTCGCGGCACACCACCACGTAGCTGTCTTCTGGCACGTCAACCTGTGCGGCAGTAGCATTGGCGTTCAGGATGACGATGATGTCGCGCCACTCGTCGGCAGGTGCATCGCTAATGCGGAAGGCCACTGTGCCGTCATCGGCAGTAGGCAGGAAGGTGAGATGGCTGCGCACCAGGTCGGCATCGCCCATACGGAAAGCGGGGTGATGGCGGCGCATGGCTATAAGACGGCTGTAGTAGTTGAATACCTCCGGATGGCGCTGCAGGGCAGTCCAGTCGAGCTGGTTGATGCTGTCGGGACTCTCGAAGGAGTTGTGCACACCCTTCTTCGAGCGCAGCAGCTCCTCACCGCTGAGCATGAAGGGTACACCCTGCGAGGTGAACACGGCTGTCTGTGCCAGCAGGTCGAGTTTGATGAGCTCTTCAGTTGTGATGCCAGGGATGCTGCTCTGCAAGCGATCCACCAGGCACATGTCGTCGTGACAACTCACGTAGCTGATCATCTGCGTAGGCTCTATCGCCCATGGCTCAACGCTGTAGTTGACGCTGCCCATATCCACCTGTGGATGATAGATGGCGCCAGCGATACCGAACTTAATGCTCTCCTTTTGGTCAGGCTCTCCTGCTAAGAAGGCAGGCTTGGTGTCGTCGGAGAACGGACCGCGCAGTGCATCGCGCATCTCATCGCTGAAGGCGGCGATGCGTGGCATCTGTGGGATGTTAGCCTTCATACCGAGCTGGGCCTGTGGATAGGCACAGCTGCCTGCGCTCCAACCCTCGCCATAAATAAAGATGGTGGGATCGATCTCGTCGACAGCCTTACGGATGGCGTTCATCGTCTCGATGTCGTGCACACCCATCAGGTCGAAACGGAAACCATCGATATGGAATTCGTTGATCCAGTACTTCACGCTCTCAATCATAAACTGGCGCATCATAGGCTTCTCCGATGCTGTCTCGTTACCGCAGCCCGAGCCATTGCTGTATTGGCCATCTGCCGTTTTACGATAGAAATAGTCGGGATAGGTGCGCTGGAAGTTGGAGTGTGCGATGTCGTAGGTGTGGTTATACACCACATCGAGGATGACACGGATGCCAGCCTTATGCAGGGCCTGCACCATCTGCTTGAACTCGCGGATGCGCACCTCGGGCTTGTAAGGATTGGTGGAATAGCCACCCTCGGGCACGTTGTAGTTCACGGGGTCGTAGCCCCAGTTGTATTTGTTGTCGCTCAGGCGCGTCTCATCTACCGAACCATAATCGTAGCTGGGCAGGATGTGCACGGCATTGATGCCCAACGACTTCAGGTGGTCGATGGCCCAAGGCTCTGTGAGCGCCAGGAACTTGCCTGGATACTGCGCCCCCTGACGGTTGATGGAGAAGTCGCGATGGTGCATCTCATAGATGACCAGATCAGCAGGCGACTTGATGACAGGGCGCTCATCGCAACACCAATGGGCTGGATCGGTCTGCTCCATATTGATGATGGCGCCACGCTTGCCGTTGGCACCAACAGCCTTGGCAAACACACCGGGGCACTCGCCCTGACCCATGTCGAAGGTGTAGAATTTGCCCATCAGGTCGCCCTTGATGGTGGCTGTCCATTGCTCATGGCCTGTCTTTTTCATCTTGGTGGTCTTGATGGCTTTGCCACCCAGTCCGTCTTTGTAGATACGAACGGTGATCTGCTTGGCATCGTTGGGCGCAAACAACTGGAACTTGGTTTCTTGAGGCGCATAGCTCACCTCTTTAAACGTCTGTGCTACTGCCTGGTTGGGCAGTAGCATAGACAATAGTCCTGCGAACATCAACTTCTTCATTCGTTAGGGTTGTTTTAATTCTATTTTGCAATCAGTGATACGGCGAAACCACCGCCAGGAGCCTCGGTCACCTTCAGCACGTCGCCCTTCTTCACCACACGCTTGGTGATGGTATAGGCCTGTGGATTCTTCTCATAGTGGGCATCCTTGGCATCGGCATAGATGGTACAGTCGTACTTCTTGCCCTTGTCGAGGAAGTCGAGCTTGATCTGGGTCTTGTGACCGTTCTCGTCGCATTTGCCACCAATGAACCAGTTGTTGGTTCCTTTGGCTTTACGGGCTACGGTGATATAGTCGCCTGGCTCTGCCTCCAGATATTTGGAGTCGTCCCAGTCGCAAGCCACGTCGCGGATGAACTGGAAGGCATCGTCGAACTTCTCGTAGTTCTCGGGCAGGTCAGCGGCCATCTGCAAGGGCGAATACATGGTGAGATAGAGGGCGAGCGAACCAGCCAGCGTGATGCGTGCCCAAGAGTTGTTGTTGCTCCACTCCTTCAGACGGGTAACGAAGATACCAGGGGTGTAGTCCATCGGACCGCCCTGCAGACGGGTGAAGGGGAGGATACAGGTGTGGTCGGGGTTTGAACCGCCAAAGGCCTCGTATTCGGTGCCGCGCGCACTCTCGTTACCTACGAGGTTAGGCCAGGTGCGGCAGAGACCGGTGGGGCGTGTAGCCTCATGGGCGTTGACCATGATATGGTGCTTGGCAGCCTCTTTCACGACATAGAGGTAGTGGTTGTTCATTGACTGCGAGTAGTGGTGGTCGCCACGTGGGATGATATCGCCTACATAGCCTGTCTTCACGGCATCATAGCCGTATTTGTTCATGAGGTTGAAGGCATCCTCCAGATGGCGCTCGTAGTTCTGGGTAGAGCTGGAGGTCTCGTGGTGCATCAGCAGCTTCACACCCTTAGAGTGGGCGTATTCGTTGAGCATCTTGAGGTCGAAATCGGGGTAGGGGGTCACAAAGTCGAAGACATCGCGCTTCCACATGTTGGCCCAGTCTTCCCAGCCTACATTCCATCCCTCTACCAGCACCTCGTCGAGACCGTTCTTGGCAGCAAAGTCGATGTAGCGCTTTACCTTCTCGTTGTTGGCACCGTGACGGCCATTGGGCTTCACACGGTTCCAGTCGATCTGGTCGAGTTTGATGCTGGGGTAGTCGTCGGTATAGTTCCATGAGCTCTTACCCACAATCATCTCCCACCATACGCCGCAGTACTTGGTGGGGTGGATCCATGAGGTGTCCTCAAGCTTACATGGCTCGTTGAGGTTCAGGATGAGATTGTTTGACAGCATGTCGCGGGCATCATCCGATACCATCACCGTGCGCCATGGGGTGGTGCAGGGTGTCTGCATGGCACCCTTCAAGCCTGTAGCATCGGGTGTGAGGTGGCTCACGAAAGTGAATGGCTTGGGCAGCGGGAACCGTGATGGGGCAGGGGCTGGCGTGTAGGCATTGCTAAAGCCCTTCAGCTCCTGTGAGAGGTGCTTGGTCTGTGCATCGACCAGCTCCAGGTGCATGGTGGCGTAGTCCTGACAGGCAGCCTCGTGGATGTTGATGTAGAGACCATCGTCGCTCTTCATCTGCAGGGAGGTCTGCACGCCTGTCTCAGAGAACACTGCTACTGATGAGTTGTTCCAGTTCACTGCCTGCTTGAGGCGCTCACGGATGCCAGAGAGCTTGGTTTGCTGTGTGGCCTGCTCCTGGGTGTCGTAGTCGCCGGGCAGCCACCAGGCGGTGTGGTCGCCAGCCATGGCAAACTCAGAACGCTCCTCCTGGATCAGGAAGTAGTTTAACTCTTTCTGCTGAGGAAACTCGTAACGGAATCCGATACCATCGTTGTACACACGGAAACGGATCAGAATCTCACGCTTGGCAGCGGGCTGGTTGAGGGTGACAGCCAGCTCGTTGTAGTGGTTACGGATGTCCTTGGTCTCACCCCATACGGGTTGCCAGGTCTCATCGAAGGTAGAGGTCTCTTCCTTGGCGATGGTAAACCCGTCCATCAGGTCGGTCTCATGCGTACCCTTGGAGGCATGGCGGTCCTTGGCCAGCTCCAGTCCGAGGTGTGAGGGGTTGATCACTGCACGTCCCTTGTAGCTCATCTCGTAGACGGGACGTCCGGTGTTGTCTACAGAGAACTTTAACTCAATGTTGCCATTAGGCGATTTCACGTTGCCGGCGATGGCCATCATGGGCAGTAATGCCAGCGATAATAGTAGTTTTTTCATTTATTTTCTTCCGCTTTGGATAATCAATGTGCTGATTTCTTCGTTAAAACTATCGGCTTTCAGCAACTGTTCGATGCTAATATGCATGCGGTAACGCCAGTAGTGGCGTGGGTTGGCAGGGATGTTGATACGCTCTGCGTTCTGGTCGGGCAGGCGCAGGTTCTCATCGATACTCAGCCAGTCTTGCAAGGAGAGCAGACAGAGCATGGATGGCGATGTGAGATGACGGCTCACGATGTCCTTGGCCAGCCAGCCAGGCAGCGGGTGAGGTGCAGCACCGCCGCGACGCAGCGAGGTGTTGAAATAGGTCTGGGTTTGTTCCTCGTCCTCGTCCCACCATTGGCGCAGGGTTGGCATGTCGTGTGTAGAGATGGTGTCGACAGACCGATAGGGGTTGTGCGACAGCTTGCCAAACCGGGTCTTGGGGTCTTTGGGCATCGACTGAATCTCGAGACTCAGGATGCGCAGTTCGTTCATCACCCAGGGCACGCAGTCGGGCACCATACCCAGGTCTTCTGCACATACCAGCATGCGGGTGGCCTGTGTGAGACGGGGCATCTTCTTCATGGCCTCGGTGTACCAGAACTGGTTGTTACGACGATAGAAGTAGTCGTTGTACAAACGGTTGAACACCATCTTGTCGTTGTCCCAGAGGGCTTCGTAGACGAAGTCGTTCTGCACACCGATGCGTGGGTGGAACTTATCCTTGTTCTTACGATCGCGCACAAAGAGTACATCGCTGATAAGGGCATAGAGTCCATCGCGCAGGTTGGTGTCAGCCTCGTCGGTCTTGCCCTTGAAGGCGGCTTCCACCTTGCGCTGGGTGTCGTAGGCGGGTTTCATCTGCCAGATATCGTCGTGGGCATGATCCAGAAAGGTGTCCTTGACATACTGGGCACGCTCGCCAAAGATGCGGTCGAGGGTCCAGTCGGCAATGAATGGCTTGGTGAAGTGCTCTTCCTGGAAATGCAGGCCGTAGGCCTCTATCTCCTCGCGTGTCATTCCTAAGGATGGTGAGAACTGTCCGAGCAGGCCGTGAACAGCATCGATAGGTATCTCCCAGATACGGAAGAAACCTAAGACATGGTCGATACGGTAGGCATCGAAGTACTCCGACATCTTACGGAAACGGCGTACCCACCATGAGCAGCCATCCTCGAGCATGGCCTCCCAGTTGTAGGTGGGGAAGCCCCAGTTCTGTCCGTTGACAGAGAAGGCATCGGGTGGCGCACCCGCCTGACCGTTGAGATTGAAATACTTGGGCTCTACCCATGCCTCTACCCCATCGCGGCTGATACCAATGGGGATGTCGCCCTTCAGCACCACGCGCTTCTTGCGGGCATAGTCGTGAGCAGCACGCATCTGCTGGTCGAGATGGAACTGGACAAAGTACCAGAAGGCCACTTCCTTATAGAGCTTGGTGGTCGACTTGCTCATGGCCTCGCGCTCGCTGTCGGGTAGCTCATGATGGTCGGGCCAGTCCTGGAAGGTGGCAGTGCCATAGAGGTCGCGATAGTGACAGAAGGCGGCATAGGGTACCAGCCACTCCTTGTTCTGCTCGAAGAACTGCTTGAAGGCAGCGGTCTTCATGGTCTTGGCTCCCTCCTGGGTGTAGATGGCGCGCAGATAGTCCATCTTGGCGTTGTTCACACGCTCATAGTCTATCTGTGGCAGGGCGTTCAGCGATTTCTGCAGCACCTCATATTCCTTGCGCAGCTTCTCGTCCTTCAATGGTGGCAGCTGTCGCAAGTCGGTGTACTGTGGGTGCAGGGCATAGATGCTGATGGAGTTATAGGGGTATGAGTCCTGCCAGGTGTGGGTGATATTGGTGTCGTTGATAGGCAGCACCTGCAGCACGCGCTGCTTGGTCTTGTCGCACCAGTCGATCATCAGCTTCAGGTCACCGAAGTCTCCCACGCCAAAACTGCCTTCCGAGCGCAGTGAGAAGATGGGCACCACAGTGCCGGCACCTTTCCACGGATAAACGGGGAAATAGGCCTGCGGCAGCTCATAGACGATGACCTCGTCGTCGTCCATGGGTGGCAGGGCCACGGTGCGGTTCATGCCGTTCTCCCACAACGGGGTATAGTCGATCTCCTCATTGAGTGCAACGAACTTGAACTCGAAGGTTGGTGGTAACAAGTCGGCATCGAGACTGATCACCCACTCGTTTTTCTCGTGCTCGGTCATGTTGATGGCACGTTTGGCTTCCCAGTTGCCCAATGCCTCACCCCCACCAATCAGCGCCAGCCGCTCGTTGTTGCGCAGCTGTGGCGCACGTACCTTCAGACGCACGGTCTTGCCGTAGGTGGTCAGCTCGCTCAACTTCTGTTCACGGGCGGCAATACACTCCGTGAAAGCGGTGGAATACATATAGGCATCCTCGGGAATATCGATCCAGTGGTCGTAAACCGTATATTTAGCACCTCGTGTGGCAGTAAACTCCAGACGGTGGGGCATTACCAGCCATTCGTGGCGCAACTCCTGGTCGCCACGCATCAAACTGTAATAATAGTCTATGCAGGCGCTGGTTCTCACCGCCTTACTCATCTCACATGTCCAGTGAAGACCATCGAGGGTCCCCATCTTGTGTTGTTCTGTCTTGCCATCCGTCAGGATGTTCAGTGCCAGCTCTTCTCCGAAGGTGGTCTGGTACTCTAAGGAAAAACGGATCTTCATACCAAATTGTCTTTAGCTATTTTTGGCAAAAGTACGAAAATAACCCGTTCGGTGTTTCCAAACGGGGTTGTAATTGAATGTTTCGCGATGCAAACGATTGCATGATGACGGAGGCTCTATGTCTGTTAATCATCAGCAACGGTGAAGTCTAACTGTTTGCGTTCCAGATTGGCACGAGCTACCTGAATGCGGATGGGGTCGCCCAGCTGATATTTGGTGTGATGACGGCGCCCGATGATCATGTAGTTCTTCTCGTCGAAATCGTAGTAGTCGTTGCCCAGGTCGCGGATGGGGATCATACCCTCGCAGTGGGTCTCATCGATCTGGGCATAGATGCCATAGGATGTGATACCGCTGATATGGGCATCGTAGGTGTTACCAATCTTATCAGCCATGAACTCTACCATCTTGTACTTGATAGAGTCGCGCTCCGCATTCTGACTGATCTGCTCCATATCGCTGCAGTGCTCGCAGAACTCCTCGTACTTCTCCTTGTTGGCTGAACGGCCACCATCCTGATACTTGGTGAGCAAACGGTGCACCATCATGTCGGGATAACGACGGATGGGCGAGGTGAAATGCGTGTAGTAGTCGAAGGCCAGACCATAGTGTCCGATGTTATGAACACTGTATTTGGCTTTCATCATGGCGCGCAGGGCCACGGTCTCGATGGCGTTCTGCTCGCGGGTGCCCTCAGCCTGCGACATCAGGGCGTTGAGCGACTTGGTGATGGCGCCCTTGGTACCAGCGGTTTTCACCTTATAACCGAACTTAGCCACAAACTCGCGCAGGTTCTCCAGTTTCTGGGGGTCGGGCTGGTCGTGGATACGGTAGGGCAGCGTCTTGGCTTTGACGCCCTTCTTGACCTTTCCTATCGATTCGGCAACGGTTTTGTTGGCCAGCAACATGAACTCCTCGATGAGTTTGTTGGCATCCTTGGAGACCTTGAAGTAGGCTCTGACAGGCTTGCCGTTCTCGTCGATATCGAAGTGCAGCTCCTCGCGGTCGAATTTCACGCTACCGTTCTTGAAGCGTGCTTCGCGCAGTTTCTTGGCGAGAGTGTCGAGCTTGAGTAGCAGTTCGCTGTTCTCGCCCTTGCCGTCCTCGATGATCTGCTGTACCTCCTCGTAGGCATAGCGGCGGTCGCTCTTGATGACGGTATGGGCCAGGTGCCAGTCCTTGATATTGGCCTCGTCGTCCATCTTGAAGATCACACTGTAGCACAGCTTCTCCTCATCGGGGCGCAGCGAACAGATGAAGTTACACAGACGCTCGGGCAACATGGGGATGGTGCGGTCAACCAGGTAGATACTGGTGGCGCGGGCGAAGGCCTCCTTGTCGATGACAGAGCCCTCGCGCACATAGTGCGACACGTCAGCGATATGGACACCAACCTCCCAAAGCCCCTTGCCGGTCTGACGGATGCTGAGGGCATCATCAAAGTCCTTGGCATCCTTTGGGTCGATGGTGCAGGTGAACACATCGCGGAAATCCTCGCGACGGGCAATCTCCTCGGGACTGATGGTGGCATCGATCTTCTCTGCAGCCTCCTCTACGTTCTTGGGGTACTTATAGGGCAGGTTGTACTGGGCCAGGATGGCATGCATCTCAGCATTGTTCTCACCTGTCTTTCCAAGGATGTCGATAACCGATCCAATGATGTTCTTATGATCCTGGTCGGGCCACTGGATAATCTTGACAACAGCTTTGTCGTCGGTCTTGCCCCCCTTCAGCTTGCGCTTGGGGATAATGATGTCGTGCACGATCGTGGCGTCGGCTGTTACCAGGAAGGCGATATCCTTCTCCACGCGCAGCTTACCAACGATGGTGTCGTGGGCACGTTTCACGATCTCGATGACCATCGCCTCTTTGATATGCTTATCGCGACGCGCCATCAGCGATACCCTTACACGATCACCGTCCATGGCTGACATGGAGTTGCGCTCAGCCACAAAGACGGGTGTGCCGCCATCATCGGGTACGAACGAGTTGCGTCCGCTGGCCTTGCGGTGGAACACACCCTCCTGCACTTGTGTCTTCAGGTTCAGACGGTAGGAGTTGTCGCTCACCTTCAGTAGGAAGTCGTCCCATGCCATCTCCTCCATCACGTCGATGGCCAGCATCTTCAGTGGATGGGTGTCGAGTTTGAGTACCTTGAATATCTGTTTAAATGAAAACGTTTCGTTTGGATTGTGCTGGAACAGGTTCTGCAAGAGCTCGCTCACCTGCTTCTTTCCCAGTCGTTTTCCGCCTTTCTTTTTACCCATAGCTTGTTATTATTAGTTTCTTTCTGCCTGCAAAGATAAGAAAAAAAAGGCACGGATTATACAGATTACAAAAAAAATTGTAACTTTGCACGCAAATTTATCGAGATATGAAGATACTGATTACCGGTGCGAGTGGATTTATTGGCTCGTTTATTGTGGAGGAGGCTATCCGGCGCGGGTTTGAAACCTGGGCTGCGGTGCGTCGTAGCAGTTCGAAAGCCTACCTGCAGGATGCGCGTATCCACTTTGTAGAACTGAACCTGTCGTCGAAGGAACAGCTCGTTGAGCAGTTGCGCGATAAGCACTTCGATTATGTGGTTCACGCCGCTGGTGTCACCAAGTGTCTTCATAAGCAGGATTTTGCCCGTATCAACACCGAGGGCACCAAGAATCTGGTGGATGCACTCATTGAAGTGGGTATGCCGCTGAAGCGTTTCGTCTTTGTGAGCAGCCTGAGCATCTTTGGTGCCATCAAGGAACAGCAGCCCTATGAGGAGATTCGTGAAACGGATACGCCACAGCCCAATACGGCCTATGGCATGAGTAAGTTGGCCGCTGAGCAGTATCTGGAGCAGCAGGCATCACGCGTACCTTATATTATTGTGCGCCCGACAGGTGTGTATGGCCCGCGTGAAAAAGACTACTTCATCATGGCCAAGAGCATCCAGCAGCATTCTGATTTTGCGGTGGGCTTCAAGCGTCAGGATATCACCTTCGTGTATGTGAAGGATGTGGTGCAGGCCATCTTCCTGGCACTGGACAAAGGGCAGAACGGCCGTAAGTATTTCCTGAGCGATGGTCAGGTGTATCAGAGCGAGACTTTCAGCAACCTCATTCATGAGGCGCTGGGACGACCTTGGTGGATCCGTATCAAGGCGCCTATCTGGGTGCTGCGTGTAGTGACCTTCTTCGGGGAGTATATAGGTCGTATGACAGGTAAGGTCACCGCGTTGAACAATGATAAGTATCATATTCTGCGTCAGCGCAACTGGCGGTGCGACATCCAGCCGGCCATCGATGAGCTGGGCTATCAGCCCGAGTACGACCTGGCCCGGGGGGTGAAGGAAACGATTAAATGGTATCAGGATAACAAATGGTTATAAAGAAACTTTTCGAGATAGAACGGAAACCCCGTAAAGGACTCCTGGCATTTGAATGGGCGGTGATGGCCTATCTGGCACTCACACTGCTGGTGATGCTGCTCACCTATACCAAGTTGGAGAATCCGGAGTCGATGCTCTGGGGACGTGGTCGTGTGGTGGCTTCTACACTGGCGCTCTGGGGGGTGTACAGACTGGTGCCCTGTCGTATCACCATGCTGTTCCGCGTCTGTCTGCAACTGGCGTTGTTGTCGTGGTGGTATCCCGATACCTACGAGATCAACCGCATGTTCCATAATCTCGACCATGTGTTTGCAGGTATGGAACAACAGCTTTTCCACTGTCAGCCGGCATTGCTCTTCTCGCAGAAGGTGTCGAATGGCGTCTTCAGTGAGTTGATGCATCTGGGCTATGCGTCGTATTACCCATTGATAGCCTTGGTGACATTCTATTATTTTCTGTACCGCTATCAGGAGTTTACCCGTGTGGCGTTCATCATCCTGGCAGCGTTCATGCTCTACTACGTCATCTTCGTGTTCCTGCCTGTCACCGGACCGCAGTACTACTATCTGGCAGCAGGCGTGGGAGAGATCGCCCAAGGCCATTTCCCTAACGTAGGTGACTATTTCGCGACGCATAGTGAGGCGTTGCCCATCCCTGGCTGGAAAGACGGTTTTTTCTATCAGTGTGTGGCCAGTGCCCATGCTGCCGGTGAGCGTCCAACGGCTGCATTTCCCAGCAGTCATGTGGGCGTGACCACCATCCTGTTGCTGTTGGCCTGGCATGCTCGTAACCGCAAGCTGATCTATACCATCCTGCCTTTCTATGTGCTGATGTGTCTGGCTACCGTCTATATCCAGGCCCACTATGCTGTTGACGTGATTGGCGGCTGGGTTTCTGCCGTGGTTATTTATACGGTTTTACTTTTTTTATCGAAAAAATTTGTTTGATTCAAAAATATTGCTTATCTTTGCAACCGATATAGTAAGGATAAGACATATTAAAAACTGAGGATTCCGACACAATGCGAGTCGGGATTCTTTCTTTTTTGTTAAATATAAAAAATAAGATAGATTATGGCATACATGTCACAAGACGGCTACGAGAAACTGATAGCCGAACTGCATCGTTTAGAGGCAATTGAGCGCCCCAAGGCATCAGCAGCTATTGCTGAGGCTCGTGAGAAGGGTGACTTGAGTGAGAATTCGGAGTATGATGCCGCCAAAGAGGCTCAGGCACATCTTGAAGATAAGATCAATCAGTTGAAGATGACCATCGCTGATGCAAAGGTGGTGGACACCAGTCGACTGAGCACCGACTCTGTACAGATCCTCTCGAAGGTAGAGATGACAAACTTGACCAACAAGGCCAAGATGACCTATACCATCGTGAGCGAGAGCGAGGCCAACCTGCGTGAGGGTAAGATCTCTATCCAGACGCCTATCGCTCAGGGTCTGCTGAACCACAAGGTGGGCGACGAGGTGGAAGTGAAGATTCCCCGTGGCACCATCAAACTGCGTATCGATAAAATTACAGTAGGATAATGAAGCGTGAATAGTTATGGATATCTTTAGCAAAATCGCTGCTGGTGAGATTCCCAGCTACAAGTGTGCTGAGAACGAAGAGTTCTATGCATTCCTTGACATCAATCCGCTGGTTGAGGGTCACACACTGGTGATCCCCCGTCGTGAGGTTGACTACATCTTTGATATGAACGATGACGAGCTGGCTCGCTATCAGGTGTTTGCCAAGCGCGTAGCGCTGGCCATCAAGAAGGCTTTTCCCTGTAAGAAGGTGGCTCAGGTAGTGCTGGGTCTTGAGGTGCCCCACGCACATATCCACCTCATCCCTATGCAGAGTGAGGCTGATGTGGACTTCCGTCGCGAGAAACTCCAACTGACAGAAGACCAGTTTAAGGCTATCGCAGAAAAGATACGTGGTGAGTTTGTGTGATTACACAAACTCATCACCGTATTTGATTCTTACCTCGTTGACATATTTCTTAACCATCGACGAGTTGTCGCTCTTCTTACAGATGAGCAGCACACCGTCTTCCTCCGCCACGATATATCCCTCCAGTCCGTTGAACACGCCAAGCTTGCCTTTGGGTAGGCGGATGATGTTGTTCTTGCAGTCCTCGAGTATCACCTCCGAGTCTAGTACCACGTTGTCGTCGTCCACCTTGTGCATCACCTCATAGATGGCGTGCCAGGTGCCCAGGTCTGCCCAGCCAAAGTCGCACTTCATCACAAACACGTTGTTGTCGCTCTGCTCCAGAATGGCGTAGTCGAGCGACAGGTTGGGGTAGCGCGGGTAGTTCTCCTCGACAAACTTGATTTCTTCCTCGTCGGTATAGTCAGGGTTGTTGTAGCGCAGGTCTCGCAGTACCGAGGGGAACACATGCTCAAAAGTATCGAGCAGATGGTAGGCACTCGAGATGAAGATACCCGTGTTCCAGTAGAACTCACCACTGTCCATGAACATCCGTGCGAACTCACGCTCCGGTTTCTCGGTAAACGATTTCACCTGGTACACATCGGGCTTGCAACTCAGGTCGCCCAACTGGATATAGCCATAGCCGGGCTCAGGACGGGTGGGCTTGACGCCCATCGCCAGCAGCACATGATTCTCTGCGACATAGCCTAGTCCTACATCGATGCTCTGTGCAAACGAGGCCTCGTTGAGCACCAACTGGTCGGAGGGTGAGACGATGACATTGGCCTCAGGGGTGCGGTGGAGGATGCGCATCGACGCCCATGCCACACTCGGTGCCGTGTTGCGATGGATGGGTTCTACAATGATATTGTGGTCGCTCAACTCTGGCAGCTGCTGTTTGATCAACGGCAGATACTCAGCGCATGTGCAGACAAGAATGTTTTCTTTGGGGAGCAGTCGCTCGAATCGATCCCACGTCGACTGCAGCAAAGTGCGGCCGGTGCCAAATAGGTCGAGAAACTGTTTGGGGCGTTGTTCTCTGCTCACAGGCCACAATCGTTGACCGCGACCCCCAGCGAGAATCACGCAGTAGTTTTTCTGATCAGTTATTTTCATTCATTAGGGTTTTAGCATTATTTTATATCAGCAAAGATACGTATTATCTATGATATAAGCAAGAAAAACTGAGTTTTTTTTCATTTTCTTTTGGTAATTCAAATAAAAGTAGTATCTTTGCACCCGCTTTAGGAGCTGAAATAGCTTGAAATGATAAGCCCAGATGGCGGAATCGGTAGACGCGCTGGTCTCAAACACCAGTGGAGCAATCCATCCCGGTTCGATCCCGGGTCTGGGTACCAAGAACAAAAAAGCTAAAAAGTAAAGTGCTGCAAGTGTCACGCTTGCAGCACTTTTTTGTATCAGCTTTGATCGGCAACAGACTTATCGGGGGAGTGTCATCACGAAACGGGCACCGTTGGTGTAGCTGGTGTCGAGCACGACGTTGCCGCCTAAGCGGTTGGCTATGCTACGGGCAATGGTGAGTCCAATGCCGGTGCCCTCGTAATAGTCGTCGAGTTGTACAAACTCGTCGAAGATATGCTCTGCTTCGTTGACGGGTACGCCAATGCCGTTGTCTTCTACGGTAAACACCATCGTGCTGGCCGCTGTCTTGATATTCATGCGGATCTGTTTGTCTTTATACATCGAGGTGAATTTCCGGGCATTGTCTAATATTAGCGAGAGTGCATGGGCGGCGCTCTGCAGGTTGGTCTGCAGGTGCTGTGTCTGGGCTTCTTCGTCGCTGGTGAGCTCGAAATGTATCTGTGGATCGTCCAAAAGACTGATGGCGTGTACCGCCTGGTTGGCTATTTCATTGGCAGTGGTGTTATCGGAGCGCTCAATCACCGTCTTGCTGCTGGCATCGCTCAGTTCCAGCATCTTGTTGATTAGGCTGGTGATGCGGTTGGTGTTGTCCACAATATCCTGGTTAATCTTATCTTTCTCCTCGTCACTCAGTTGCAGACCAGGGGTGGTGATAATCTGGGTGAATCCGCTTAGGATGTTGAGTGGCGTGCGTATCTCATGGGAGATCTGCTTGATGAAGTTGTTTTTCATCTTTGATGACTCCTGCGCCCGCTCATTGGCTGCCATCAGCTGACGGTTGGTTTCCATCATCTCCTCATGGCTCATCTCCAGGATGTTGTAGTTGGTCTCGAGCATCGCATTGGTCAATGCCAGTTGCTTGCGCGATTTGTGCGTGTAGAACAGGTTGAGTGCCATAAAACCTATACATAGTATGGCATAGAGGAACCCTGTGCTGCCTATGGGCGTTTTACACTTGGTGATACCTATGATAGTACACCCTACGATAACTGCAGCTAACAGTATCATATAGCGCAGATTTGGTTTGTAATAAGTAATTCGCATCTCTATTAATTTTGACCTAATCGTGAATCGGGTGCAAAGGTAGTCATATTATTTGTGACTACCAAATAATTTTATGCGAAATTATGTATGAACATGTTTAGCGTTCTGCCTCGATTCTATAAGTGAAGCTGTCTGCCCGGTAGTAACCGATGTTGTATTCGATGGGTTTGCCGTTGATGTCGTATACGAAACGCTTGCGTACCAGAATCGGGTCAGTGGGCTCGATTTCCAGTTTCTCTGCATAGGCTTCGCCTGCCAGACAGGCAGAGATTTCCTCCTTGCTGGTCTTGGCCTGGATGCTGAACTGGGTCTCCAGCATCTCATAGAGGGGTTTAGTGAAATCCTCCTCGCCTGTGAGTGGAATGTCGGGGTTGAAATAGGAGATGAAGTAAACAAACGGGTATTCCTTGTTACCTCGCAGTCGTTCCATGACAACACAGCGAGCAGGGTTCTCTGGGTTCAGTCCGAAGAAGTTGGAAATCTCTGTGCTTGGGCGCTTTAGCGAGATGTGAAGCTCGAAATTGCGAATCTGAATACCCAGCATTTTCATCTCCTGGGAGAAGCTCAGCCAGTTCTTGACGCCACTCACAATGGCTTTCTTGACCACACGGGTTCCAAAACCTTTCTTCCTGACCAAGCGGCCTTCGAATACCAGTTTGTTGATAGCCTGGCGCAGCGTGTTCCTGGAAATGCATAATTGTTCAGACAACTCAACTTCGTTAGGAAGGAGTTTGCCGTTCTGGTACGCTTCGTCCTCAATGAGCTTACGAAGAAGTTCCTCTGCTTGCACGTGAAGTGGCTTGTCACTCTGATGATCTAATTTCATGCTTTTAAAGTACTTTGTTGCTGCAAAGGTAGATTTTTTATCTGAAAAAATGCAAATTGATTAAGTTTTTTTATAAAAAATGCAAATTCCTTTTGTTTATTCATGATAGGAATATATTTTTGCATATGAAATTGTATGTTCAAACATAAATGTACTAACATAACTAATGAGAAAACCAAATTATGACAAGTTTCCTTCAACTAAATTCGAGGGAACTATCGTTCAAGGATGGGATGCGATCAAGACTCAGTTGCAAGAAGTGATGAAGTATCCGGTCGTATGTGTAGATATGTACACAGGCGTGTATGAGGAAGAAGTCATTGATGCATTATCGAACTTGGGTAGAATCATCAGCACTCGTGATATGATGAAACCAGAGTCGGAAGTCAGAAAGATGACTGAACCGTTTATGACTGATGATGTACTTTTTGGCTATATAACCAACCTGATATTGACAGATTTCTTTTGTCAGGAGAAGTTGCAGGCTTTGCGCGATGAACTGAAAAACGCTACAGAGCCAACAATCGTCATAGGTATAGGTGCTTGTTTGGTTGCGCCAGTCAATTCCTTAAAAGTTTATGTGGATATGGCTCGTTGGGAAATTCAACAGCGTTTCCGTCGCCATGAGGTGATGGCTTTGGGTGTTGATAACCGTGATGATGCTGTCTCCATCCAGTACAAGCGCGGTTTGTTTATCGATTGGCGGGTATTGGATAAATACAAAGACAAACTCTTCAGCCAGATAGACTGGTGGTTGGATACTCATATCGCTGGTGATCCAAGGATGATAGATAAAGAGACTTTCTTTGAGGGTATCGAGCGCACCTCGAGGACCCCTTTCCGGGTGGTGCCCTTCTTTGACCCCGCACCATGGGGCGGGCAGTGGATGAAAGAGGTCTGCGATCTAGACCGGTCTAAGGCTAATTTCGGATGGTGTTTTGATTGTGTGCCAGAGGAGAACAGCCTGTTGTTCGAGGTCAGCGGTGTATGTTTTGAGTTGCCATCCGTCGATTTGGTCCTGCTTAAGAGTCGTGAGCTGTTGGGTGAGCCGGTGGAGGCCCGTTTCGGTAAGGACTTCCCGATCCGTTTCGACTTCCTGGATACCATGGGCGGCGGTAACCTGAGTCTGCAGGTGCACCCCACCACGCAGTTTATCCGTGAGAACTTTGGTATGTACTACACGCAGGATGAGAGCTATTACCTGTTGGATGCCGGGGAGAATGCAGTGGTCTATCTTGGCTTGAAAGAAGGTATCGACAAAGAGGCGATGATTGATGATCTGCGTAAGGCACAGCAAAGTGAATTTATATTCGATGCTGAGAAATATGTTAATAAGATTCCTGCCAAGAAACACGATCATTTCCTGATTCCTGGTGGAACCATCCATTGCTCTGGTGCAGACAGTATGGTGCTGGAGATCAGTTCTACGCCCAACCTCTTCACCTTTAAGCTGTGGGACTGGCAGCGTCTGGGACTGGATGGCAAACCCCGTCCCATCAATGTGGAGCGAGGCAAGGAGGTCATCGACTGGGGACGTGACACGCAGTATGTCTATGCTCATCTGCGTAATCAGTTTGAACTCCTTGCAAAGGGTGATGGCTGGCAGGAGGAGCATACCGGCCTGCATCGCAATGAGTTTATCGAGACCCGTCGCCATACGTTCAGCAAACCGGTGCATCATGTGACAGATAACGGTGTGCAGGTGTTCAACCTGCTGGAGGGTGAGGAGGCGGTTGTCGAGAGTCCTACCCGGGCTTTTGAACCCTTCGTGGTGCATTATGCAGAGACATTCATCGTTCCTGCCTGTGTGGGCGAATATACCATCCGACCTTATGGCGCCTCTGAGGGTAAGACCTGTGTCACCATCAAGGCATATGTACGTTGTTAATGAAACGGTTATGATGAAATATCAACACGACAAAAGAATCGTTTTGACACTGGATGCAGGAGGTACCAATTTTGTCTTTTCTGCTATCCAGGGTTGTGAGGAACTGATTGCACCCATCCGGTTGGCTGCTGTGACAGATGATACTGCGGCGTGCCTGCAGGTGCTGGTGGAGGGATTCTCGAAGGTGATGGCCCAGTTGGATGCCAAGCCCGTTGCCATCAGCTTCGCTTTCCCCGGACCAGCAGACTATGCGCATGGTGTCATTGGTGACCTGCCTAACTTCCCTTCGTTCAGGGGTGGTGTGGCGTTGGGACCGTTCCTGTCGGAGCAGTTTGGGATCCCAGTCTTTATCAATAATGATGGTAACCTGTTTGCCTATGGTGAAGCACTCGCCGGCTCGCTGCCAGCCATCAACGGGCTGTTGTCATCGCATGGCAGTCATAAATGCTATCAAAACCTCATAGGTATCACCTTGGGAACAGGGTTTGGCGCAGGTGTCGTCATCGATGGTCGTCTGCTCACAGGCGACAACGGCTGTGGTGGTGATGTGTGGATCATGCGCAACAGGAAATATCCGGAGCTGATCGCAGAGGAGAGCGTGAGCATCCGTGCCGTCCGCAGGGTCTATGGCGAGTTGGCGCAGACTGATGCCAGCACCCTCACCCCCAAGGATGTCTTTGATATCGCTGAAGGCCGCAGACCAGGTAACCCGTCAGCAGCTATCGCTGCCTTCGAGGAGTTGGGTATGATGGCTGGTGCTGCTATCGTCCAGGCCCTGAACATCGTTGACGGCATGGTGGTGATCGGTGGTGGTCTGGCTGGTGCTGCCAAGTATATCATGCCCGGCGTGATGAAGGAGATGCGGGCACAGGTTGGCACCTTCACAGGGGCAGCTTTCCATTGTTTGCAAATGGCTGTCTACGATCTGACCGATGCCAGTGAGCTGGCCCAGTTCCTGGAAGAGGACGACACGTTTGTGAGGGTGCCCCTGTCGGATCAGCGTGTCAGGTATGCGCACGACAAGAAGATCGGTGTGATGGTCTCCACCCTAGGGGCCAGTCGTGCCATCGCCCTGGGTGCCTATACATTTGCATTAGCACAACTTGATAACAACTAATTAATAACTTAAAACATGATTTATGGAAAGGAAATATAGCTTATTGGTTGGATGGATGGCCCTGGTTAGTCTAGTCAGCTGCTCGACTGTCGAGCAGACGCGGCAGGATGAGACCTTGCTGGGGTATGTGAAACCCAACCTGGGAACCGTTCACAGCCGTTGGTTCTTCTATACCCCTGCGGCAGAGCCGTTTGGATTGGCTAAGTTGGGTGCCTCTACCAATGGTACCTATGGTAACAACCAGGGGTGGGAGGCCGTCGGTTATGAAGATGGGCATACCTCTATCGATGGGTTCCCCTGTCTGCACGAGTTTCAGGTGGGCGGCATCTCGCTGATGCCTGTCACGGGTGAGGTGAAGACAGTTCCAGGTAAGTTGGAAGATCCGGATAAAGGGTTTCGCTCGCGTTTTGATAAGGCCAGCGAGACGGCACTTCCAGGTTACTATGCGGTGTTGCTGAAGGACTATCAGGTGAAGACGGAGCTGACGGCTACGGCCCGTGTGGGCTTTCAGCGTTACACGTTCCCAGCTTCCAACGCGTCGCATATCCTGTTGAATATTGGTAACCGTCAGGGCGAGAGTGGTGCTGTGAAGGATGCTTATATCTGTCAGGTTGATGGCCATACCATTGAAGGCTATGTGGTGACAGAGCCTGAATATGTGAAAAAGTATCAGGCTGGCGCCACGGTTCCCATGTATTTCTATGCTGTCCTGGATAAGGCTCCTGCTTCTGTCGATGTGTTCTATCAGGGCGGCAGCATAAAGGCTGGTACCTCGATCAAAGGTCCTGGTGCCATCATGAGCCTGAACTATGCCACTAAGGAGAATGAGCAGGTGAATGTGAAGATAGGTCTGTCGTACACCTCTATCGCCCATGCGAAACTGAACCTGGAAACAGAGGCCAGGAACCTGACTTTCGATGAGGCGGTGGCCGCTACCACCCAGAAGTGGTACCAGGCGCTGAACCGTATCAAGGTGTCGGGTGGCAGCGACGATAATAAGATAAAGTTCTACACAGGACTCTATCATGTGTTGCTGGGTAGAGGACTTGCCTGCGATGTGAATGGTGCTTATCCCAAGAATGATGGCACTATTGGCATGATTCCTTCAGGAAAAGACGGAAAACCAGCTTTCCAGTTCTATAACACCGATGCCATCTGGGGCGCCTACTGGAACCTCACACCCCTGTGGGCCATGGCTTTCCCTGAGTATTATAACGACTGGGTGAACAGTCAGTTGCAGGTCTATCAGGATGCAGGCTGGCTGGGCGATGGTATCGCCAACAGTAAATATGTGTCGGGTGTAGGCACCAACATGGTGAGTATCGCTATTGCAGGTGCCTATAACAGCGGTATCCGTAATTTTGACGTGGCCACAGCCTATGAGGCTTCACTGAAGAACGAACTCTGCTCGACGGGGCGCATCGAGGGTGCAGGTAAGATGGATGTGGGACAGTTTGTGGAGAAGGGATACGTGCCTTTCGACGACAGCATCTTCTATGGCACCCATGCGGGTGGCTCGCAGTTCTCTGCTTCTCATACGGTGGAGTATAGCTTCAGTGCCTATGCAGTAGCGCAGTTGGCCAAGGCGTTAGGCAAGGAGGCTGACTACAAGCAGCTGATGGCACTGTCGAATGGTTGGTCGAAGCTGTTCGACGATGATCTGAAAATGATTCGTCCACGTGTGGCAGATGGCCGTTTTATCGATCACTTCAACCCGCTGGAGTCGTGGCGTGGCTTTCAGGAGGGTAATGCGTTCCAATATACTTTCTTTGTGCCACAGAATCCTGAGGGGTTGGTGGATCGTATTGGCAAGGATGTGTTTAATCATCGTCTCGACTCCATTTTTACGGAAGCCAGAAAAACAGGCTTTGGCGGCGGTAAGGTGGTGAACGCCTTCTCGGGCGTGGCTAGCCCTTATAATCATGGCAATCAGCCCAGTCTGCATATCCCCTGGCTGTTCAATTTCTCGGGCAAACCTTATCTCACCCAGAAGTGGACACGACTGATTTGTGAGGAGTTCTATGGCACCACTGGTGAGCATGGCTATGGATATGGTCAGGATGAGGATCAGGGACAGTTGGGTGCCTGGTTTGTGATGGCTGCCATGGGCTTGTTTGATGTACAGGGTGGCGCTAGTGAGCATCCTACCTATCAGTTGGGTAGTCCACTGTTCGACAGAATTGAGATACAGCTGAATCCTCAGTATGCCTCTGGCAAGGTCTTCGTTATCGAGACCGAGGGTAATAGTGCTGATGCTTGCTACGTTCAGTCGGCTGAGTTGAACGGCAAGCCGTTGAATCAGTGCTGGTTGTTCCGCGATAATCTCTATAAGGGCGGCAAACTGAAGTTCAAGATGGGGACTCAGCCAAACAAGACATGGGGCACAGAGACGCCCGTGTACTGTCCACAATAGTGTTTAACACATGACGTAACAGATAACGTGATGAAACAGAGAACGATTGTTTCAGCCCTGCCGGTATTGTTCGGATTCTTTGTGATGGGCTTTTGTGATATCGTGGGTATCTCGTCGGACTATGTGCAGCGTAGCTTCGGGTGGTCGCCAGTGATGACTGGTTTCGTGCCTTCGCTGGTCTTTATCTGGTTCCTGTTCTTAGGCATCCCTGTGGGTAACCAGATGAACAAGTGGGGGCGAAAGAACACGGTGTTGCTGAGTATGGCTGTCACGATAGTGGGAATGCTCCTGCCATTGGTGGTCTATAATAGTGTGACCTGCATGCTTGCCTATGCCTTGCTGGGTATTGGCAATGCCATCCTGCAAGTGTCGCTGAATCCGCTGTTGAATAATGTGATTACTGATGATAAACTCCTGGCCAGCAGTTTGACAGCTGGTCAGGTTATCAAGGCAGTATCTTCATTGGTAGGACCAGAGATAGTGTTGCTGGCAGTGGGCTTTGGTGGTGAGGATAAGTGGTATTATTGTTTTCCCATTTTGGGGCTTGTCACCTTGCTGTCAGCTGTATGGTTGATGCTGACACCGATCAAGCGTGAAGCAGCGAGCGAGGCTGGTCAGGTGTTGCTTTCCTCATCGTTTGGCTTGCTGAGGGATAAGACCGTCTTCCTGTTGTTCTTAGGCATCTTTTTCATTGTGGGTGTTGATGTGGCTACCAATTATATCAGCTCCAAGTTGATGGCGATGCGCTTTGGGTGGACAGAGAGTGAGGTGAAGTTTGCACCTCAGGTTTATTTCTTCTGTCGTACGATAGGTGCTTTTGTGGGCGTGTTTGCTTTGGCACGTGTGGCAAGCATCCATTATTATAGAGCCAATATCTTGTGCTGTATCGCTGCGCTGGTGGTGATGGCCCTTGTGTTGGATGATACTGTGAATCTGGTATGTATAGGCGCTGTGGGCTTTTTTGCCTCGTCGGTGTTCTCTATCATCTATTCGATGGCACTGCAGGCCAAGCCTGATAAGGCCAACCAGATTTCTGGTTTGATGATTACTGCCGTTGCCGGAGGTGGAGTAGTTACGCCTTTGGTGGGGTTCGCTATTGGTGCAGTAGGCATTATTGGTGGCATTCTTGTAACGCTGTGTTGCGTGCTCTACCTCACCTATTGTGCTTTTGAAATTAAAATTGCAAAATAAGGAAATGATGAAAAGTTCGTGTTTAACCCACTGGCCCGATTTTTCGATGCCTGAGGTGCGCACTTGTAGCGCGTTTTGATAGATTGAGGCTCAGTCCTCTTGCTGAAGTACTCCAGTCCTTAGGAAGAAGGACTGGAGTACTGTTGCGTTAATACTCGAAAAAAATGCGGGTTCATGTGAATATTTCAAATAAAGTTATTATCTTTGCAGCCGTCATGGATTGATGGCTTATGATTAGGTACACAAAGAAAGAGGAGATTTGGAATGCGTCGTCGCACGGTGGGGGTATCCTGCTGGGTGTGGTTTTTGGTGTGATCTTTCTGGTGTGGTGCTTCCGGGCTGATAACAACTGGGCGAGGGTGGCTGTCATCCTCTATCTCTTTGGTATGCTGGGGTCCTATGCGGCCTCTACGATCTATCACTCCATCAGGCACCACTCCAAGTGGAAGGAACGTCTGCGCAAATGGGATCATGCCGCCATTTATTGGCATATCGCCGGTTCCTATTCGCCGCTCACGCTGATAGCGCTCCGTGAGCAGGGCTATTGGGGCTGGAGTCTGTTCTGTTTCGTATGGGCTTGTGCCATCGCGGGCACCATCATCAGCTTTATCCGGTTGAAGGAGCATTCCAATGTCGAGACCTTCTGTTTCGTGGGGATGGGCTTGAGCGTGCTGGTGGCCTTCAAACCCTTATTGGATGCCGTGTCGACAGCGGCTGTTGCCTGGATCATTGCCGAGGGGGTGAGCTATATCACTGGTGCCGTATTTTATTCTTTGAATAAGACCAAATATATGCACTCTGTCTTCCATTTTTTTGTGCTTGCAGGCAGCATCTGTCATATCATCGCCGTTTGGGATGTGCTGATGGCATATTTGTAATGGAAAAAAAGATGCGTTTTTTTCTTGGTAGTTTCGCTAAAAAATAGTAATTTTGCAGCCGAATTTGCAAATTAGGTCTGAATATGTCGTATACACGTATGACTGCTGCCGAGGCTGCAGCACTGATTAAGAATGGTGAGAACATCGCCATGAGTGGCTTTACACCTGCCGGTGTGGCCAAAGCAACCACGAAGGAACTGGCTAAGATTGCGGTGGCTGAACATGAGGCTGGCCGCGAATTCAAGGTGGGTATCTTTACGGGTGCTTCTACTGGACAGAGTACGGATGGAGACCTGGCCAATGCACAGGCCATCAAGTACCGTGCTCCTTATACTACTAACCCCGATTTCCGTAAACATGTGAATCTGGGTGAGATCCCCTATAACGACCTGCATCTGAGTCATATGGCACAGGAGCTGCGCTATGGTTTCTATGGCGACTTGGATTGGGCTATTCTTGAGGTATGCGACATCGAAGAGGCCGGTAGCGACTATCATGTCTACCTGACTGCTGCTGGTGGCATCTCGCCAACAGCTGCCCGTCTGGCCAAGAAGGTGATCCTGGAGTTGAACGCATTCCATAATCCTAACGCCAAGTTCATCCATGACGTGTATGAGCCTTTGGATCCGCCTTACCGTAAGCCTATCCCCATTGAGCGTGTAGGTGATCGTATCGGTAAGCCTTATGTGAGCATCCCTAAGGACAAGGTTGTGGGCGTTGTTGAGTGTAACATCCCCGATGAGGCACGTGCCTTCAAGGACAGCGACCCTGTGACAGAGAAGATTGGCTTCCTGACAGCAGAGTTCCTGGTTGAGGAGATGCACAAAGGCCGTATCCCCAAGGAGTTTCTGCCCTTGCAGAGTGGTGTGGGGTCGACAGCCAATGCCATCCTGGGTGCCCTCGGTGAGGATAAGCATGTGCCCGACTTCAATATCTATACCGAGGTGATCCAGAACTCGGTGATCGAGATGATGCTTAACGGACGTGTGAAGGATGCCTCTGCCTGCTCGCTGACCGTTTCGAACGACTGCCTGATGCAGGTTTACGACAATATGGACTATATGAAGCAGCACCTGACACTGCGCCAGAGTGAGATTTCAAACTCACCCGAGGTGATACGTCGACTGGGTGTGATTGCTATTAATACAGCTATCGAAGCCGACCTCTATGGAAATGTGAACTCAACCCATATCAGCGGTGTGAAGATGATGAATGGTATCGGTGGTAGCGGCGACTTTATCCGCAACGCCTATCTCTCGATTTTCACTTGTCCTTCCATCGCTAAGGGTGGTGTCATCAGTTCTATCGTGCCCTTCGTTAGCCATCAGGACTCATCAGAGCATGATGTCAATATCATCGTTACCGAACAGGGTGTTGCCGACCTTCGTGGTAAGAGCCCCGCACAACGTGCCGAGTGTATCATTGAGAACTGTGCACACCCCGATTATAAACAGCTGTTGTGGGATTACCTTAAGATTTCTAAGATGGGACAAACACGACACAACCTCACAGCTGCATTTGCCATGCATGACACACTGGCTCGTAAGGGCGACATGAAACTGACAGACTTTGCTGAATATCTAAAATAGAAGAATAAAAATAACAAAAGGTAATGGGAAAACTGAAACAATGGTGTCTAGGGATAGCTGTCCTCCTGGTAATCGCCTTCGTTGCTTCGTGTGGAAGCAATGGTAATGGCGCAGGTGCCGGCAAAAGCAAGACCGCAGATAAAGACTCGGTGAAGAAGGGTCTGATCGACAGTATGATCGTGTCTGCAGAGAATGCAAAAGATTATGATCGCAAGTTTTTCCTGGCTGATAGCTTGGAGAAGACTGGCGATATCAGTATGGTGAGAGCTAACTATTTGCGTGGTTCTGCTTTGAACAGCCAGAAGAGAAAGGCTGAGGCAGAAGTGTATTACAAGAAAGCCCTTAGCGTAGAGAAACTTGACGATGATGATGTGCTCTACTACAGTCGTGCTGCGCGTACCTTGTCGCAGACACTCTCTGTCAAGAACGACTACGAGACCACGCTGCGTGTGGCCATGCCAGCCGTAGAGAAGCTGGAAGGCAGAGAGAACGCTCAGTCGCGCGATATGGCTGTGCTCTACTACGTGATCGGTTCGGCTCAGATGTATCTGGGTCATGACAAAGACGCTGCTGAGAGCTATGAGAAAGCCTTCGTGCACTATAAGAACTCTATTTCGAAGAAGGATACCAGCGGCTCGCGTATCCGTTCTGCTATCCTCGGTGTTAACAACATCACCGTGGCCTGCCTCAACACCCAGCATTATAAGGAGGGTAAGAAGTGGAACGACCGTACCGACTCACTGCTCTATGTGTATCGTCTGCGTCCGGATGCTGATGCTGATTTCTGCGACCGCTATCGTGCCCGTATCCGCCTGTTCAACTCGTTGACAGCCTACGATGCAGGTCATCATGCTGAGGCTGACGCTGCCTTTGCTTCGTTTATGAAGACCGAATATGCTTCTACAGAGCAGGGCCAGCTGGATGCTAATGATTATCTGATGATGGCACATCGCTATGATGAGGCTGCCAAGAACTTCCGCATGCTCGACCATTGGCTCAAGTTCCGTGATGTCAAGCTCACACTCGATAACATCGGCATGTATCTGGTTCCCAAGTTCCGTGCCAACTATGGTGCTGGTCACAGAGATTCTGCACTCTATGTTGCTAATCAGATCTGTGCCGCTTACGATTCAGCACTGGTTTGGTCGAAGCGTGATGACACGGCTGAGATGGCAACCATCTATGAGACCCACCAGAAAGAGGAGGAACTGGCTCGCAGCCAATGGGAGGTGGAGAAGAAAGGACACGAGATGTTCCGTCAGCGCCTCATCAGTCTCGCTATCGGATTCCTGCTGCTGGCTGGATTCTTCGGATTCTATGTCATCCATAAGCGTAAGGCTTTCGCCCTGTTACAGGATGCCTATAATCAGTTGGAGGATGCTACCACAGCGCGTGAACGTATTGAGAGTGAACTGCGTATCGCACGTGACATCCAGATGTCGATGATTCCTGCAGGAAACCTGGAAAGTGAAGGCCTCGACCTCTTTGCCTCGATGACACCTGCCAAGGAAGTGGGTGGTGACCTCTACGACTATTTCCTGGAGAAGAATCATCTGTATTTCGCTATCGGTGACGTGTCGGGTAAGGGTGTGCCTGCCTCACTGTTCATGGCACAGGTTATCCGTCTGTTCCGTGCTATGGCTAAGCACCACTATTCACCTGCCCAGATTTGTACCCATATCAACGAGGAACTCACAGAGAATAACGACAACGGTATGTTTATCACCATGTTCATTGGTCTGGTTGACCTGACTACTGGTCGCCTTGACTTCTGTAACGCCGGTCATAATCCCCCTGTACTTGGTGGTGGTGCTAACGGTGGTGACTTCCTGAAGATGATACCTAATGCACCTATCGGCCTGTGGCAGGGTATCGAGTTCGAAGGCGAGTCGATCGACAGCATCAAGGGCAAACCGCTCTTCATCTATACCGATGGTCTGAATGAAGCTGAGAACCAGGATCTGGTTCGATTTGGTGATGACCATATGCTTGAAGTGCTTCGTGAGGTTAACTTCGTTAACTCTATGCAGGTGGTTGAGACCTTGAAACGCCAGGTAGAGGCGCATCGTAACGGTGCTGAGCCTAACGATGACTTGACCATGATGTGCTTGAAGGTAGGATAGTTTACACCTTATTTATATAAAGAGAATATACCGCACTGTGTTGCGGTATATTTTTTTTAGGCATGAGCGCAACGCGTTGCGCCAACTTTCCGAGATTGTTGCGTTAGGTTTTTGCGTAAAATGATTACTTTTGTATTGCTAATTTAGTCCATGCCAAAATGAAAAGAATCTCTCAGCGTGAAATTGCCGAACAACTGGGTGTTAATGTCTCTACCGTGTCACGTGCATTGCGTGGTTTGGAAGGTGTTAGCTCAGAACTAAAGCAAAAGATTACAGAACTTGCCAAGCAACAGGGCTACCGTCCTAATCCCTTTGCTGTGAGTCTCCGTTACGACACCACAAGAATGATAGGTATCATCGTTCCAGATGTGTCGTTCAGTCATTATGCCCATATTGTTAAACGGATAGAAGCAGAAGCCCGTGAGATGGGTTATATGTGCATCATCACCGATTCAAACGATAAGTATGAGAATGAGCAAAACTGTCTGGACACCTTGGTTAATATGCATGTAGAGGGTATTATCATGTGTTTGTCGCAGGAAACTACCGACTACTCGCATATCCAGCGGGTGAGACGAAGTCATATTCCTATTGTTTTGTTTGACCGTGATGCCAGCATCGACATCTCATCGGTTATCATCAACGATGTGGAATCGGCTAAGCAGGCAACCAATTATCTGCTCGATGGTGGAGCCAAGTGCATCGCTTTTCTGGGAGGCCCCAATAAGATGAAGCAAACCTCAGACCGTAAGCACGGCTATCTTGAGGCGCTGCGTGAACGCCGTGTTCCAATCAGAAAAGATTTGGTGAAATGCAATTATATCAGTTATAATTCCGGACTGACTGACACCCTGGAACTGCTTGACTTGCCAGAACCGCCCGATGCAATCCTAGCTGCTAACGGCTTGTTGGCTTTATCCGCGATAAAGGCTATTGAGAGTAGAGGGCGTCAGATTCCAAACGATGTGGCAGTGGTGGGCTATATGAGCAGTTGGCTGTCGGATGTCCTTACCCCCCGCGTGTCGATTATTAAACAGAACCAGAAAGAGATTGGTTTCCAGGCTTTCAAGTTGCTTTACGACCAGATGAATGGTGACACTTGTGTGCATCATGTCATCGTTAAGGCACGCTTCGAAGTGCGCGAGAGCACGAAATGACGCTCGAAAGCTAATAGGTGGCAATCTGTTTGATGTCGTCCTCAAAGCTGTCCTTATGGATGGCTTTTGCTTTGAGTTTCGACCGATAGGTGTAGATGGTTGTGATGCTGGATCGCAGGATATCTGCAATCTTTTGATTGTCGGTGATGTCCAGTCTGATCAGGGCGAGGATGCGCAATTCTGTCGTGAGATGTTTGGCTGAGGTGCCCTCACGCTCCACCATAAACTGGTTCTCGGGCGTCATAAGCTTGTTGACCTCGCTGATAAAGTGGGGATAGATATTCAAGAAAGCCGTATCGAAATGGTTATGGAACGTGCGGATACCTGTATTTACGGGTTCCATTGTCTTTAACTCTGCGTAGAGCTCTTCCAACTTGCGCTCTCTTGCCAGACGGTTCAGTTGCTTCAGACGCTGTTCGGTGTTGGAGAGGAGCAGACTACTGAGTTCAAGGAAGCGCCCGATATATTCTTCCTTGATGCGATTAGCCTCTTTCATCTGTGTGTTCACATGCTCTATCTCCTCGGTGTGCTTGGCCAGCATCTTGTTCATCTCAACGATCTGTAGGCCAGCGGTATGCTTCTTTCTGTATAGAACCATGGTATAGATGATGCTGGCAGCCAGTATCAGGGAGATGATGGAGATGATCCACAAGAACAGATTGGTGCGCTGCTGGGTGCGTGAGCGTTCTGTATCGTAGAGCTGTAAGATCTGTGGCGCCATGCGACTCACCTGCATCATACGTATCCTACTGCCATAGAACCTGGCCTCGCTGATGGCCTGAAACAGATAGCGATAGGCATTGTCGTAGTCGCCACGCTCTATGAGCAGCTCTGCCAGCGAGCGTAAGGAGTTGTTCTCGCGGATAGCACTGCGCTCATCGCTGATGGCACTGAGCAGCAGATAGCGTTCTTGCAGTTCGGGCTTTTCTTTAACCTGATAGAAGAATGCCAGGGTGCTGGTAACGATGCTATAGGTACGGGTGCCTTCTTTCTGTTTCTGTAGGAAGTTCTCTAACATCTGTATCGCCTTGTCGGTATCGCCAGCTTCGCAGGTATAGGTGGCTTGATTGAAGATATAATCGTAGCTGTTCTTGGGGGCTATCTGTATCACTAGCTGTCTGTAGTACTGAGCCCTCTGTACATAGTCGTACATATACTCCGTGTGTTGTGCCATCTCCGTGCGGTAGATGTTCAGTTCGCTCTGTTGGTTGTAATAAGCGATTTTCTGCTCATCGTTGATGGAGTCGGGGCTGACCTGATCCAACAGTCTGCGGGCACGGTCAAACAATCCGGTTACTGCCAGTATGTGTGCCATGCGTACAGCACTGGCCGCAAAGCGGTTGTAGTCGTTAGACCCGCTGAGGGCTTTCACATTCTTGTCTATATAATAGAAAGCGGAATCAAACTTATAGGCCACATACTCGTCGTAGAGTCGCTGATTCAAATCGTATTGCTGCTCGGGGGTCAGCTTGATACCTTTTACACCTTCTTTTATGGCTGCAACGCGCCGCTCCTTTTCTGTTGTCAGCAGATCGTAGTTGGCTATCAGACTGTCGAGGGTCTGATAGAGCTGGCGGTTACTTCCATGTTGGGCAGCCATATCAGCTGTCTGTATCAGGAGGAAAAGGATAAGCACGAGTCTTGTCATAAGTCAGTATCGTTTCTTTGTTCAATTACTGGAGCAAAGATACTAAAACTTCTTGAGACTACCAAATTGTATAACCGGTTTTAGGTAGAAAACCGCTTGGAAAACTTTAGATTTTTGTAAGGCGCGAAAAATGTAACTTGTTTGTTTTCTGTGCGTTATGTTTTGAGACATTTTGATATTTGTTTGCTGAGTTTGGACCGCCTTACATATATATTTATCTTTGCCGCCAAATTTTGAAAACGATGCATATAATGGTTGTTAGATTTGTTATATTAGTTGGTTTTGTAATGAGTGGCGTTATGGTTAGCGCCAAAAACGTTAAGGTATCTTCGCCCGACGGTAACCTGATGGTGACCGTCGGTGTGAAGAACCACCAACCCTTTTATATGGTAAACTATGAAGGCAAACAGATTGTGCCCCCTTCGCATTTAGGTTTTCAACTTAGCAACGGCATGTTGGGTGGCAACAGTCAAATGGGTAAGGTTGTCCGCTCGTCAAAGGATGAGACCTGGGTACAACCCTGGGGTGAACGTGACACCACACGTAATCATTATAATGAGATGATGGTGAGCTTCCGTGAACAGACGGGGCGTCCCATGCAGGTGGTGTTCCGTGTTTTCAATGATGGTCTGGGTTTCCGTTATATCCTGCCTGATCATCAGAAAGGCGAAGCATACCAGATCATGGACGAGCAGACTGAGATTACCCTGGCACACGATGCGAAGGCATGGTCTATCCCTTCCAATCATACTGAGTATTTTGAAGGTATCTATACGGCCGGTCTGCTAAGCAAGAAAGATACCGTTTGTACACCGCTTACGATCGAATATGAGAAGGATCTATACCTGGCTATCCATGAGGCAGCCCTTGAGGATTATGCCAGTATCAACCTCACACCACGGCAAGGGGAAGGGGAGGCTGTCCGTCTGCTCACTGCGCTCACACCCTGGCGTAATGGTGTGAAGGTGTATGCCAAAGGAGAGATGAAGAGTCCTTGGCGCACCATGATCATCAGTAAGACTGCTGGCGGTTTGCTCACATCCAATCTGATGCTGAACCTGAATGAGCCTTCACGTATCAGCGATACCTCGTGGATAGAGCCAGGCCGCTATATCGGCATCTGGTGGAGCATCCACAAGAAGCAGAACACCTGGGAGATGGGACCCACGCATGGCGCAACCACACAAAACGTCAAACGATATATGGATTTTGCCGCCCGTCATGGCTTTAGTGGTGTTCTGGCAGAAGGCTGGAACCCGGGCTGGGGACAAGGTGAGAAGATTAGCTATCTGGCATCGTATCCCGATTTCGATATGGAAGAGGTGACCCGTTATGGCCTGGAGAGAGGCGTGCGTTTTATCGGGCATACAGAGACCTGGGGTAATGCCACCTTGCTGGAAAACCAGATGGAGCAGGCCTTCAGCTGGTTTGAGCGTTTGGGAATACGTGCTGTGAAGACCGGTTATGTGGGCCGTTACTTTGATGGTAAGGAGTTGGCTAAGTCGCAGTATGGTATCCGTCACTATCGCAGAGTCATCGAGTGTGCTGCCAAGCACCATATCATGATTGATAACCATGAGCCAGCCATGCCTACAGGCATTCAGCGCACATGGCCTAACCTGATGACACAAGAAGGGGTGCGTGGTCAGGAGTATAATGCCTGGGACCGTCGCGGCGGCAATCCACCCTCGCATACCGTCACACTGCCTTTTACCCGTGGACTGGCAGGACCAACTGATTTTACACCTGCCATCTTCAATTTCTCAGAGATTGTTCCTGGCACTCATCCACATGCCACATTGGCCAAGCAGTTGGGCGAGTTCGTGGTCATCTACAGTCCGTTGCAGATGGCTGCCGATGCCATTGAGAACTATGAGGGACAGCCTGCACTCAGCTTTATTGAGAGCTGTCCTACCACCTGGAGTCAGACTGTGGTTGCCAATGGTGAGATAGGTGCGTATATCACCATCGCCCGCAAGCAACGTGGTGGCGACAACTGGTTTATAGGCAGTATCACCAATGAGGAGGCCCGCAGCCTGAATGTGGCGCTCGATTTCTTGGATGAGGAGGCTACCTATCGTGCCATTATCTATGAGGATGGCCCAGAAGCTGATTACGAACACAACCCGTATGAGATGACAATCCGTCAGCTGACCGTAGTCAAGGGCGACACGTTAAAGTTGCGTCTGGCACGTAGTGGCGGTGCTGCCATCAGGCTTGAGAAACAGTAGTATGAGCCTGTCACTAAAATGAAACTGAAACTATTTTTTCTATAACTCTAATTTTAACAAAAACCAAAGAAGATGAAAAGACAGAAAAATCTTTGTTATCGCTTGCTGATGATATTGGCGGTGATGTTTTTTGCTTTGGATGTCTCGGCACAGACCACTATTAATGGTCGTGTGAAAGACGAGCTGGGTGAACCCGTTATCGGAGCCTCAGTCGTTGTCAAAGGGACATCTAATGGCGCAGTGACCGACTTCGACGGTAACTTCAGTCTGAAATGTAATGCTGGGGCGACGTTGGTATTCACTTACATTGGCTTCAATCCTCAGGAGCAGGCTGCCAAGAATGGCATGCTGGTTACACTGAAAGAAGATGTGGCACAGTTGAATGAAGTCGTTGTGGTAGGTTATGGCTCGATGGCTAAGAAAGAGATCTCAAGCTCTGTGGTTCAGATCAGTAAGGACCAGTTCAATCAGGGTGCTGCCAGCGATCCCATGGCGCTGATTGCCGGTAAGGTGGCAGGTCTGAATGTGGCTGCCACAGCTGATGCCAACCCCAATGCGATGACTGATATCCAGGTGCGTGGTGCTGGTTCGCTGACAGCCAGCAACGGTCCTCTGGTGGTTATCGATGGTATTGCCGGAGGTGATCTGCGTAACATCGCTACACAGGATGTGGAGTCTATCACCGTGCTGAAGGATGCCGGTTCTGCTGCTATCTATGGTACCCGTGGTGCCAACGGTGTCATCCTGGTGACTACCAAGAAAGGCTCTGGTACCGCAGGCGTAACCAATGTGACCTACGACAGTTATATCGCCTTGAATATCCAGAAACCCCGTGTTGACATCCTGTCAACCGATGAGTTCCGTCGTTCACGTCGTGGACAGGACTACGGTGCTGATACTGACTGGTGGGATGAGATTACACGTCCGGTCAGCTATAGTCTGAACCAGTATATCTCTATCGACTCTTCCAATAAGAATGGCTACTTCGGTTTGTCGCTCAATTATAAGAAAGGTAATGGTCTTGATATCGTGTCAGGCCGTGAGGAGTATGGTGCCCGTTTTGTGGGAGAGCAGCGTGTGCTCAACAACCGTTTACAGTTCAACTCATCGCTCTCTGCTCGTAAGGTACATGAGAAGTGGGGTAATGACGGTTTGTTTGATACAGCCTTGACCATGAATCCCACCATCCCTGTAAAGAATCCTGACGGCAGCTACTATCAGCCCAATTCTCCAACGGATATCCACAACCCAGTGAACGATCTGAAAGAGAATGTGAGCGAGGGTGACCGCATCTATCTGTTGGGTAATGCCGACGTGAAACTGAACATCCTGCAGCTGGAGCAGCACAATCTGAGCACCTCATGGAGTTATGCCCTTCAGTATAATGACCTGAAAAATAATTTCTATACCCCCTCTACTTCGAGTGAGTCGTTCTGGAACGGCTATGCTGGTCGTGCGAATATCAACTACCAGAAGTGGTGGACCAACCGCTTGGAGTATCTCATCAACTACACCATGACCCTGAAGCAGCATCAGCTGAAAGCTGTGCTTGGCTACTCATGGGAACGCAGCAAGTGGGAACAGAGTGGTAACGAGAATATGGGTTTTGTCTATGATGCCCTCTCGTATCATGGCATTGGTAGCGGTACCTATCTGCGTGATGGTAAGGCTAACCTGTGGGCAGGCTCTTCTGAGTCTACACTCATTGGCTTCTTTGGACGTTTGAATTACAACTTCAATGATATCATCTATGCCTCAGCATCTATGCGCCGCGAGGGTAGTACCAAGTTTGGTACCAACAAGAAATGGGGTAGCTTCCCCTCTGCATCGTTGGCATGGGAGATCATCAACACCCCATTTGCTCAGCGTCTGTCGCAGACCTTCCAGAGCTTGAAGCCACGTGTGAGCTATGGTGTGACAGGTCGTTCCGACTTCAATGCCTATCAGAGTATCGCTACTTATAGCACACGTGGCGCTTACCTGATCGACAATCAGTGGATCAATGGTTATGCACCTTCATTGAATGCTAACCCTGATCTGGCTTGGGAGAAATCGACGGCTTTCAACGTGGGTGTTGACTTTGTTGCACTCAACAGCCGCTTGCGTGGTAGCGTAGAGTATTTCGACCGTCGTTCGCAGGATCTGTTGTATAACTACACCGCACCACAGCCACCATTCATCTACAACACCATTCTGGTGAATGTGGGTACCACCAAGAATACCGGTGTGGAGGTGTCACTCGATTACGATGTGCTGACCAAGAAGGCCTTCAAATGGACCACTGGCATCAACTGGAGTATGGGCGACACCAAACTCACTAAACTCTCGAGCGATGCTTATCAGATGGCTTATCTGGATCTGTATCAAAAGCCAGGTCCTGGTAGCAGCGAGTATTTCTTCCGTGTTGAAGAAGGTGGAAAGATTGGTCAGTTCTATGGCTATAAGCATGCTGGTGTGGATGAAAACGGGTTGTTGCTGATCTATGATAACAATGGCAACGCTGTGCCTGCTGCTCAGGCTGATCCTTCGTACAAGCGTAACATCGGTAATGGTGCACCTAAGCACTTCCTGTCGTGGAACAATGCCCTCCGTTATAAGAACTGGGATCTGAGCATGCTTTTCCGTAGTGCACTCGGGTTTAAGATCTTCAATATGCGCAAGTATGGTATGGGGCTGAAGGGCTCTGGTACCGACAACGTGTTGCGTAGCGCCTATACAGATTATGCAGACGTGACCTCAAGCGGTGGTATCATCTCGAGCTACTTCCTTGAGAATGGCGACTATGTGAAACTCGACAATGTTACACTGGGTTACACCTATTCTCCTAGAAACCGTCAGATGATCGAGAGCCTGCGTGTTTACCTGACAGCAAAGAACGTGTTCACACTCACAGGCTATAAGGGTAACGATCCTTCTATCGTCACCTCTACAGGCATCACACCGGGTATCGACTCAAACAGTGCCTATCCACAGGCCACTCAGATCAGTCTGGGTGTAACACTGCGATTCCACTAATAATGAATAATTGAAGAACTGAAAAATTGAAGTTAGTTATGAAAACAATCAAATATAGTATCATAGCGATGGCACTGGGCATGGGGCTTTCGGCTTGTACCGACCTCGATGAGAAGGTGTACGACCGTATCGACGCCAGTGTCTATTATCAGAATGAAGCCAGTGTGAAAGGTGCTGTGGCTGCCATCTATGGCCAGACTTCACAGACGTTGGCTGGTGAGAACTTCTTTCACCTCTCAGAATATCCTGCTGATCAGATTACCTGGCGTGTGTGGAATGGTGGTCTCTGGGGATGGGATGAGGCCATGAAGACCGTTCTCTCTTGGCACAACTGGACTTCTGAATCGACTATCATCAATAACGCATGGAATGGTGCGTGGACCGCTATCGGACTTTCTAACCTGCTGTTGAGCGATCTGGAAGGACTCAGCGCCTCAAGTCTCGGTATGACCGATGCACAATTAGCACAGTATGTGGCTGAAGTACGTACCATCCGTGCCTGGAACTACTATTGTATTTTTGAGTTGTGGGGTGGTGCGCTGCCATTGAATACCTCTGCCAGCAGTGAGGTGCCTGGTACTGCCGACCCGGATTGGAATACCTCCTGCAAGAAAATCTATAATTTCATTGCCACAGAACTCGATGAGACTGTTGACGCACTGGCTAAGGACGATGCTAACCACTCGATGGTGAATCGTGCCAACCAGGCTATGAACCGCTTGCTGAAGGCCCGTTTGCTGCTCAATGCCGAGGTGTTTATCGGTGAAGCACACTATGATGAATGTGAGCAGATCTCAAAAGAGATTATCAATGGTACCTATGGCAACTATGCCATCGATACCAACTACCGCAACCTCTATTCGATGGACAATGTGAAGAGTCCAGAGGTGATCTTTGCCCTTGCTGCAGAGGATGGTCAGGGAGCTGCTAATGCTATCTCTAACGTACGTACCATGGTAGGCATGTGGTATGGCTATGCCGACTACTTTGGACAGAGCTACGATGGTATTGGTGCCTGGAACTGCGTCTGTCTGGTTCCATCGTTCGATAACTCCGGAACGGTTCAGTCTACCGGTGGTTCTATCGGAGCAAAGTGCTTCCTGGACTATGGTGATAAGCTGGGTGCCCCCTATGAGCGTTTCGATGACCGTGATATCCGTAAGCAGAACTACACCTATGATGCAGCAACCAAGACCCACGGCCCAGGTATGTTCCTGAAGGGTGTTATGCGTGCTGATTTCGGTAAAGGCGACGTGCTGAAGGCTGATGCCGATCGTGACGGTCAGGATCTGGTATATGTTGACCAGTTAGGTTCTTTCCTCGGTTTGGGACGTGATCTCGAGCCTGTGATGAGTCCACGTTGGGGTGAGACCAACTCTGGTGTTCGTTTGGTTAAGTACCCACTCTATCCTAATGATGAGCAGGGTGGCTTCAAGAGCATCGATGATGTACAGTTCCGTCTGGCAGAGGCTTACTATAATGTGGCAGAGTGCGAGATGCGTAAGGGTAACAGCAGCGAAGCCAAGCAGTATGTGGACGCTGTGCGTGCCCGCTATTTCAAGACTTCTGATCGTACTGCAGCCCTCAGCGTGCCTGGTCCTGGCTTCGATGCCTTTGACATGGATTGGATGCTTTCTGAGTGGGGTAAGGAATATCTGGGCGAGGGTAACCGTCGCCGTACCGACCTGCGTCGCTTCGATAAGTTCACTCAGGGACAATGGTGGTTCTGGGGCCGTGCTACCGAGGATGGCGTTGACCTGCCTGTTAAGCGCGACCGCAAGTACGAGTGGTATCCATTGCCACAGTCAGCACTCTCTGTAAACCCAGGATTGATTCAGAATCCCAATTACTAAAGTTGAAGAATTGAAACATTAAAGAATTGAAGTTTATGAAAAAGATATATAGTCTGGTGCTGGCACTGCTCGCTATCACAAGTGTGATGAGCAGTTGTTCGAGCAACGAGGATATCGTGTTTGATCACGAGCGTCAGCAGTTTGCAACCCGTGCCGACCGCATCCTGCTGGAGTTCATCGCACCTTTCGGTACCACTGCCGACGAGGAAATCTATATTACTGGTGCTTTTAATGGTGGCGAGGAGGCTGTAGGCGATCCTCAGTATCTGCTTACCAAGGCACCTGATAGCAACGAGAAATGGGGTGTTTATCTTGACCCCACTACCTTTGTCAATGGTAAGACCCTGGCAGACGGTTTCTCTTTCTACTCTAAGAATCAGGGTAAGGAGCTGACGATTGCTGGCGAGGAGGCTTTGCATACAGATAATCCAGGTGTAGGCACTTTCACTAATGTGTGGGGACAGCGCTGGGAGAGCTACTACTGGAGTGGTGGCGAGGCGCCCGAGCCTGCTCACGACGGCTTCTGCGTGTATGTTGACGACCAGACTGGTTGGGATGCGCTCACCCTTTATATGTGGGGCGATGTGAACAACCTGAATGGTGATTGGCCCGGCATGCAGGTTACAGGTACCTGGAATCACGATGGTGTGACCTGGAAGTACTTCGACTTGGGTGCTGCTAACACCGGACTGATCGAGAACCTCATCTTCAATAACGGCGGTGCAGGAGCACAGTTGCCCGACTTTAACTTCGCTATCGAGCGTAACATCTATCTGCGTCTTACTGCTGATGGTATTGAGGAGATCGGTGCTGAGCCCAAGGTGAAGCACGATGGTTTCGCCGTATTCGTTTATGATGAGACTGGTTGGGAGGCCCTGAACCTCTATATGTGGGGCGACACCAATAACCTGAATGGCGACTGGCCCGGCATGTCGGTAACAGGCGAACAAACGATCAATGGTGTGACCTATAAGTATTTCGATATGGGCGAGGCTAATACCGGTTTGGGTGAGAACCTGATTTTCAGTAATGCCGGTAACAACCAGCTGTCTGATTATGCTTATACCATCGATCATGATATCTATCTGCACCTTACCAGTTCTGGTGTTACAGAAATCGATCCAAACGAGTTTCAACCGTAATCGGTTCACTGCCAAGTATTAATTGACAATGAAAAAAATATCTCTACTACTCATCGTTGTCCTCTGCCTGTTCTGTCAGGCAAAGGCCGACGATGCGTTGACGCTGACTGCTGCCAATCATGCAGTGACCGAGAATTTTGATGGTATGTGGGATGCCGCCACATCGACAGCCACATTGGATATGCCTACTGGCTGGCGTGTAGAGCGTCAGATGGGTGTCCCTCGCATGGTAGGCGCCTATAGTGGCGCTGCTGCTCAGGTGATGTACACTGGCGGCACCAGCCTGGCCAGCAATGCCAAGAACGGTACCTGGAACTTTGGTTCCAGCACCACACCCTCTGACCGTGCGGTAGGCGGCTTGTCGACGACTATCGATGGCGGCACCCGTTGTGTCAACGTGATGACCCAGTTGGTCAACGGCGGCACACAGCCTATCAACCAACTGACCATCAGCTATGATATCGAGAAATACCGTAAGGGTGACAACGACGCTGGCTTCACTGTGCAGTTGTACTTCTCTTATGATGGCACTACCTGGAAAAAGGCTGGCGATGCTTTCAAGACGGTTTTCGATAAGGATAATGAGACGCTGGGAGCAGAGGTCGTCCCCATCTCAACAACGGCTGTTAACAACAAGCAGTTGAACACGGCTGTTGCTGTGGGGAGCTCTATCTATCTGGCGTGGAATATCTCTGTTTCCAGTGGCACCTCGCCCAATAAGGCCATGGGACTGGCACTCGATAATGTGCGTCTGGATGCTTCTTTCGGTGAGCCACAGGTCGATCCTAATGGTACACCTGCCGGTCCTTCTGTGCTTCAGCAGGTTGTGTTGATGCCAGCCCAGGTGACACTGGTGCCGCAGCTGCCTGCTAAGGTGAAGGTGCTGTCGCTGAACAACAGTCTGATCCACTACAACGATCAGGACTTTATGTTCAATGACATCGCCAAGGCTATGAACAAGGATGCCCATTGGACCAAGCATACTTTGCTGGGAAAACCTTTGAGTACGCATTGGGACGAGGGTGATGGCTTGGCCGGTGATGGTAATCCCGGCGCCAAGATGCTCATCCGTTCCGAGGCTTGGTCGCACATCATCCTGCAGGAGCAGAGTGGACTGCCGCGTACCAATATCGAGGCTTTCCGTACAAATATCAAGAAGTGGGTGGCTTATATTCGTGAGTATTGTCCTAATCCCAATGCCGTTATCATTGTGCCCCTGAACTGGGCATATAGTGGCGACTGGACTAACTTTACCGACTTTAATAATACCTTTGTAGCCAACTACCTGGATGTGGCTCGTGAGACAGGTGTTACTATCTGTCCCGTAGGTGTGGCCTATCAGCAGGTGTTCGATGCCGAAGGTACTGAGGGTATTGCTTCATGGTTCCAGGACGATCGCCATCCCACCAATAAGTCAACCTATATGGCGGCTTGTATGGAGTATGGACTGATCTTTGGCGCTGATCCTACAACGATCAGTTTCCATCCTGCCAGTATCACCGATGCTGAGGCTGCTTCTATGCGCACTTATGCTGCCAGCGCCTTGCAGTCGTTCACAAACATCGTGAACCACACTGCCGCTACCATCCGTTATCAGGCTGTGGGTATCGACCAGTATGGTGATCAGATGGCTGCGCCTACTGATCTTGTCTATTCCTTGGCAGATGGTGGCGCACTCGATGCAAACCACATGTTTACCAGCAATGGTACCGAGGGCAGCTATATGATAACAGTCAAGAATGACCAGTTCACGGCTCAGGCAACCGTCAAGGTGGCTCATGCAGAGACAACGGTGACGGTGTTCCCAGCGATGGAACTGAACGCTGACAAGCTGACTGCAGAGGAGACCTTTGATGCGATGGGTACTGATGCCGAGGCTGCGTTGCCTGAGGCATGGCGTATCGATCGTCAGACGGCTGCGCCACGTGTAGTAGGCACCTATGATGGTGCTCAGACCAATAGCATGTATGCCGGTGGTGTCAGTCTGCCTTCTAATGCCAAGAACGGCCTGTGGAACTTCGGTCCCGACGACAGCAGCGATCGCGCTATAGGAGGTATTACGACTGGTGTGGCTGGTGGTACGCGTTGCGTGAATGTCTATGCCCACTTCCTTAATACCGGTCGTAAGCATATTGAGAACCTGCATATCAGCTATGATATCGAGAAATACCGTAAAGGTAGCAATCCTGCCGGCTTCACCGTTCAGATGTACTATTCTGTTGATGGCCGTTACTGGACATCTGCTGGCGATGCTTTCTTCACCAGACTCGAACCTGATGCGGCTACTGAGGGCTATGCCACGGTTCCAGGCGAGGTCATCCCTGTTAGTGCCGTGCTTAATGCCAAGATGCAGCCAGGTGTCGATTTCTATCTGGCTTGGAACATCACGGTAGCCTCGGGTGATGCCGCTAACAATGCTATGGCATTGGCTATCGACAACTTTAAGTTGACAGGTGAGCTGCCTGCTGTTCCTACGGCAAAGCATTATATCTATGTCATCGATGAGACAGGCTACGATGCCTTAGGCCTCTATGCATGGGGGACCGGCGAACTCTTTGGCGCATGGCCTGGCGAGAGCTGGGTCGATGAGAAAAACATCGACGGTCAGTTATATAAGGTGTTCCTGCTCGATGCAGAGAGTGGCTCTTACAGTCTCATCTTCAACAACTGGAACAACGGCAAGCAGGTGCCTGACTTCGGTATCACAGCCAACCGCGACTACTACCTTCGTGTCACGGGGTCTGCTGTGACCGAGCTGACACCTACAGCTATCCAATCGCTACCTGTTACAACAGCAGCTCCTTCAACGGTCTATGATTTGCTGGGCCGTCGGGTAGGCGTGTTGGGCGATCGCTTGCCAAAGGGCCTTTACGTGGCTAACGGCAAGAAGTTTATAATTAAATAAATTCCCATTCTATATATGAGAAATTATTATACCTATCTTCTCGCGCTGGTGCTCCTGCTCACTGCCTGTGGGCAGGGTACCCAGCGGTACGTCATCGATCAGACCAAGCCCGTGAGCGCTGCCAACCGTGTCATCTATCAGATGAATATAGGTGCCTTTACGCCCGAGGGCACGTTCCGCGCTGCCATGGAGCAGCTGGGGCGTCTCGACTCCTTAGGGATCGACATCATTTGGCTGATGCCTATCTACCCGCGTGGTGCCACCATGAACAGTCCTTATGCCGTGATGGATTATAAGGCTGTGAATCCGCATTACGGAAACGTTGCGGATGTGAAGGCCTTTGTGTCGCGTGCCCATGAGCTGGGCATCAGGGTGTGGCTCGACTGGGTGCCTAATCATGCCGCTCAGGAGAATGTCTGGGTGCAGTCGCATCCTGATTATTTTACGCGCGATGAGAAAGGACAGATGATCCATCCGCATGGCTGGGGCGATGTGCTTGAGCTGAACTATCAGAATCCACGGTTGGTGGCCGAGATGAATGGTGCACTGACATTCTGGATCAACGAGTGCGATGTTGACGGCTTCCGTTGCGACTACGTGTCGAGTCCCACCATCCCGGTGGCTTACTGGCAGGATATCATTGCCCGTTTGAAGTCGCTGCATGCTGGCAAGAAGATAGAGATTATGAGTGAGACCGATATCACCGACCGTCGTACACAGCATATCGATGCTTGTGGTTTCGATTACGACTATGCCTGGAGTTTCCAGGCTCAGTTGGCTCGTTTGTGTCGTCGGAATTTCAATGCCGATACGCTGAAACATATCTGTCAGCAGTTCCTCGACAAGTCGGCCAAGGTGAAGAACCGCCGTATGATCTATCTCACCAATCACGATCAGAACTACAATGATGGCGGTCACACGCTGCGTCGCTTCTATGGCGAGCATCGCTATGGTCTCACCGTGCTACAGTTCACCTTCTATGGTATGCCGCTCATCTATAACGGTCAGGAGATAGGCGATCCCGACACTCTAAATTACTTTACTGATGCCAAGGTGAAGTGGGAGTGTGTGGATCATAAAATGCTCAACACGGTGCGCAGCCTCATTGCGCTGCATCACCAGCAGCCGTCGTTGGGTGAGTCAGCGCCCGTTAGGTTCCTTGAAACCAGCGATAGTCAGGTACTGGCTTGGCAGCGCGGCGGTGTTGTTGTGGCTGTTAATTTTGGCCCTTACGATGCCCGGTTCGTCATCCCATCACTTGCCGATGGTCACTATCAGCAGTGGCTCGACAGCCGTACCATACTGGATGGACCGCGTGTAACCCATTGCAAACTCTCTGCTACAGAGCCTCTGCAGTTGGAGGCTAATGGCTATGCAGTTTATGTCATACAGTAATTACCTGCTTCATCAATATATAAGGTATTACTGATATTTGAGTTGACTCATAGGGGCGCACTGCTCTGTGAAGAACGGTGCCCCCATTTTTATTTAAAGGAACAAGTTAAAAGGTTGAAATATGAATAAATGGTTAGTATCAATTCTGTTATCGTTGATGTCGGGTGTCGCCTTTGCTGCCGACTTTGTCGATGTTATTAATGAGGCTGAAGCCAGGCGCCCAGAGGGGCAGCGTGTGATCTACGAGATGAACGTAGGCTCGTTTACCCAATCCGGCACCTTTGCAGCCGCTCAAGATCGTTTGCAGGAACTGAAATCACTGGGTGTCGATATCGTATGGCTCATGCCTGTCTATCCCCGTGGTGGTGGCATCAACAGTCCTTATGCAGCCACCAGTTTCCAGAAAACCAATCCTAAGTATGGCACTATCGCTGATCTGAAGGCCTTCGTGGCACGTGCCCATGAGTTGCAGATAGAGGTGTGGCTTGACTGGGTGCCTAACCACACGGCCACCAATGCTGAGTGGGTGACTGCTCATCCGGAGTACTATGCCAAGAGTGGCGGCCAGATGATCCATCCTAACGGCTATGGTGATGTGTGGCAGTTGGATTATAATAACACCGGTCTTGTCAATGCAATGAATGACTGTCTGAAATTCTGGATCGATGAGGCTGATATCGATGGCTATCGTTGCGATTATATCAGCAGTCAGCGCATCCCCACATCCTATTGGCAGACCACCATCCCCATGATCAAGTCGTATAAGGCAGGAAAGAGCATCACTTTCTTAGGTGAGGCGGATATCGCTTCTGATGCCACGCGTCTTAAGACGGCAGGCTTTGACTACGACTATGCCTGGCAGTTCCAGTCGCAGTTGGCTGATTTTGGTACCAGCACCGCATCGGCTCGCCTCAAGGTCTTTATCAATACGCTGCTTGAGAAGTCGGCAGGGCTATCGTTCGGACGTATGCTCTATGTCACCAATCACGACCAGAACTATAATGAAGAAAAGAAAACCCTGACTCAGAAATATGGCGCTAACCGTTATGCCCTCACGGTGCTGGCCTATACCGTCTATGGCATGCCACTCATCTATAATGGACAGGAGACCGGCGGTAATCAGGCGCTCGACTACTTTAATGATACCAAGATAAACTGGACTACTAAAGATGATAAAATGTTGAATACCCTGCGTACCCTTTTTGCGCTGAAGCATGCGGTGCCGGCACTCAGCGATGCCCGTAAGGCTGCTGACAACCCGGCAACCAGCATGCTTGATGTGTCAGGCAGTACGAGCGTGCTGGCCTATACCCGTACGTTGGGTGATAGTCAGGTATTGGTTGTACTCAATGTGGGGTCAACAGCCGCTACGGCCACTGTCGAAGGCCTTACTGCCGGTGAGTGGAGTCAGTGGCTCACCAGCGAGACCATTGCCCAGGGTACCAGCCGCCACCAGACCATGCTCTCTGCTTCGCACACCTTTACCATCGATGCCAAGGGCTATCGTGTGTTTGTGCGCGGTACCTATCCTGAGCAGACTGTAGGCGCTACCGGCATCAGCAGCCTCCCGGTGACGGCTACTACCGATGAACGGTGGTTCGACCTGAGTGGTCGTCAGATACAGCACCCCATCCGCCAAGGCATCTATATCCATGGCGGACGAAAGGTGATCATACGATAAGACTTGTTAGCATTTATGAGCACATAGTGGGCATGAGGCACTTCGCTTCATGCCCATTGTGATGAATTGCATGGTGGTGGCATCAAAGGTGAGCAGCTTATTGGTGAGCAGCTCGCCCACACCAGTCACGTATTTCAGCGTCTCTGTAGCCTGTATGGTGCCCAGCATGCCAGCGATAGCTCCCAGCACACCTGCCTGCGAACTGTTGGGCACAGTGCCTGCAGGAGGGGGCTCCTTGAACAGACAGCGGTAGCAGGCTGTGCCAGGCAGATGGGTAAACGTCTGCCCGTTGAAACGCAGGATACTGCCATGCGAGAACGGCTTGTCTGCTCTCACGCACACATCGTTGATCAGGTATTTGGCATCGAAGTTGTCGGTGCAGTCCACGATGAAATCGTAATGGCTGATGATGTCGGGTGCGTTGGTTGCATCCAGGAACTCGCTGTAGGTCTCTACATTCACGTTCGGGTTCATGGCTGTTATCTTCTCCTTGGCGCTCAGCACTTTCTTCACACCGATGTCTTTAGTGAAGTGGATCACCTGTCGCTGTAGGTTCGACAGGTCGGCACTGTCGGCATCCACGATACCGATGGTGCCAATGCCTGCAGCCGCCAGATATAGTAATACCGGCGACCCCAGTCCGCCGGCGCCCACTACCAGCACGCGTGCACGCATCATCTTCTCCTGGCCCTCTTGTCCCACGCCCTGTAACAACAGGTGGCGCGAGTAGCGCTCTTTTTGTTCTTCTGTTAATGGTGTCATAATTGGTTGCAAAAATACGAAAATGTTGCGAATAAAAACACAAAAGAATTGTTAATTTGGAGCTTATGTTCAGAATAAACCGTATATTTGCACCATCTACAACAACAAAAATAGACGTTTCGTATGAAAGATTTTAATTACTACGCACCGACAGAGGTGGTTTTTGGAGAGCAATCAGAGGAGCAGGTAGCTGCTATGGTGAAGAAATATGGCGGCACTAAAGTGCTGGTGCACTATGGTGGAAAGAGTGCCATACGTTCTGGTTTGCTCGATAAGATATGCGGACTGCTTCAGGAAGGTGGTATTAACTATGTAACCTTGGGTGGCGTCGTGCCCAATCCTCGTCTCTCGTTGGCTCAGCAGGGCATTGCGCTCTGCCGTCAGGAGGGTGTCGACTTCATCCTTGCTGTGGGTGGCGGTAGCGTGATCGACTCAGCCAAGTGTATTGCCTACGGTGTGCCTTATGCCGGCAATGTATGGGATTTCTATTTGGGTAAGGCGCAGCCTGAGCAGATGCTCCCTGTGGCATCGGTGCTCACCATCCCTGCTGCCGGTAGCGAGATGAGCGAAGCCAGTGTGATAACCAATGAGGACGGTGATGTGAAGCTGGGCTATTCGAACGAGATGGCACGTCCTAAGTTTGCCATTATGAACCCCAAGCGTACCTTCACACTGCCTCCTTACCAGACGGCTGCCGGTGTTACCGATATGATGATGCATATCTTTGAGCGTTATTTCACGAAAGACGATGATATGGACCTCACTACCGACCTGGCCGAAGCCACGCTGCGCAGCATCAAGAATGCCGTGTTTGCTGTGCTCAAGAACCCCGAGGATTATCGTTATCGCGCCCAGATCATGTGGGGTGGCAGTGTGGCCCACTGGGGGTTGCTGGGTAAGGGCGTGCAGGAAGACTGGGCAACCCACCAACTGGAACACGAGCTCAGTGGCATGTTCGATGTGACCCACGGTGCAGGCCTTGCTGCTGTATGGCCCAGTTGGGCGCGCTACTGCATGCATGAGAACCTGAGCCGCTTTGTGCGCTTCGCTGTCAATGTGATGGATGTGCCCAATGACTTTACTGATCCTGAAGGCACAGCCCTGAGAGGTATTGAGGCTGTAGAGCGTTTCTACCACGCCATCGGTATGCCTGTCACTATCAAGGAACTGATCGGTAAGGATATCACCGATGCAGAGATCAAGGAGATGGTGCGCAAATGCAGCCGTGACTATACCGCTACCTGTGGCGGACTGAAGGTGCTCAAAGCCGAGGATATGGAAGCAATCTATAAAATGGCACGCGGATGAAGATCTTATTGATAGGAGGTACCGGCACAATCAGCAGTGCCATCACCCGGCAACTGGCAGCTGCCGGTCACGACCTGTGGCTGCTCAACCGCGGCACCCGTCGTGAAGAGGTGCCTGCCAGCGTGAACCAGGTTATCGCTGATATCAACGACGAACAAACCGTGCTCGCCCAGTTGGGCGATGCCCAGTTTGATGCTGTCTGTGAGTTTATCGGTTTTCTTCCCTCGCAGGTAGAGCGCGACATCCGGCTGTTCCGTGGTCGCACCCGCCAGTATGTGTATATCTCGTCGGCATCGGCCTACAACAAGCCTGCCGCGAGCCACATCATCACCGAGGGCACCACACTTGCTAATCCGTATTGGGCGTATTCGCGCAATAAGATTGCCTGTGAGGAGTTGTTGTTCAAGGCTTATCGTGAGGACGGCTTCCCCATCACCATCGTGCGTCCGTCGCATACCTATTGCGAGCGCTCTGTACCAGTGAGTGTGCATGGTCCCAAGGGCTCATGGCAGGTCATCAAACGTATGATGGAGGGCAAGCAGGTGCTACTCAATGGTGATGGCTCTTCGCTCTGGACTGTGACGTGGAATGAGGACTTTGCCCGCGGCTTTATCGGTTTGTTGGGCAATCCAAAAGCCATGGGTGAGGCGTTCCAGATTATGAGCGATGAGCAGCTGTCGTGGAATCAGATCTACCAGTGTATCGCCCGTGCGCTAGGCGTGCCGTTCCGTCCCTATTATGTGGCATCCGAGTTTCTGGCCGCCACCTCGCCAAAGGATTGGGATTTTACCGGCAATCTGCTGGGCGACAAGAGCGTGACCGTGATGTTCGACTGCAGCAAGCTGAAACGGGCCGTGCCCGGATTCCAGGCCACCACCCGTTTCGACGAGGGTGTGCGCCGTTGTCTGTCCCATATTCTGTCGCACCCCGAGTTGCAGACAGAAGATCCTGAGTTTGATCAGTGGTGCGACCAGGTGATCGCGGCTCAGGAAAAAGCGAAGCTACTCTTTAAATAAACAAATAAGGCAAGTCGTTCAGACTTGCCTTATTCATTTCTTATTTCGGAGCATTGTTGTAAATCGTCTCTAACGTATAACTGCTGTCATCGGATGTGGCAGCTTTTATCATGGTCTTCACCAGATTCTCTGCATTGTTCAGGTAAGTACCGTCATTATGGTTAAAGTAACCATGATGTTCATTGCCGCCGCCTACAGAGTTGTTATCCCAGATGCAGAGTGGCATGTGATAGGTGTGGGCAGCACGGCACACATACTCTAAGTAGTAGCTGCGGAACACGTTAGAGCGGTCGCTGGTGTGCATCACGCAGCCATACTCGCCGATATATACGGGGATGTTATTAGCAATGAACTTGTCTTGCAGACCCTGGAAGATCTCTATCACGTGGTCTTCGTTGCTGCCGCTCTGATACTTGCCTGCAGCAGCGGTATGTCCCCATTCCGACTTGCCATTAGTGTCTCCTGGTGTCAGCGTGAAGGTGTTGGGGTCGTAGAAGTGTACGCTCACCATGATGCGGTGGGCAGCATCTGTTGGCAGCACAAAGTCGTTTTCCAGTGCAAACGCCGGACTCGACGCATAGGCAGGCACACCAATCCAGCGTGTGGCGTTGTTGCCGCCAGTAGCACGGATGGTGTTCACCACCAGCTGGTTCCACTCGTTCAGCGTCTTGTATTGCTTGCCGCCATCCGTGCGGTTGTCGCCCCAGCCCCATTTGCCATCCTGAATCTCATTGAACGATTCAAAGAACAGGAAGTCGCCTTTGTCTTTGAATGTCTCGGCAATCTGTTTCCAGGTCTTAGCGATACGGTCTTTGATGCCGTCGTTGGTGAGGTTATTGCTGGCGGCCTCTTTGATCTTGAGCCAGTATTCATCGTGGTGCAGGTTCAGGATGACGTTCAGTCCGGCAGCCTCTGCCCATTCCACGTTCTGTTTCACCTCAGCCATATAGGTGGCATCGATGGTCCAGTTGCCATCGGTCGTGTTTTGGTAGTTACCCCAGGTCACACCGATACGCACGGTGCTGGCACCGGCATTCTTCAAACTGGTGTAGAGTGCTGCTGTAGGTGTGGCATTGTCCCAATAGCCCCACTGTGGCTTCACACCATCTTGGTCCGAGCTCGTGTCGAAGTGATTACCCAGGTTCCAGCCCCATCCCAGTTTCTTGGTGAGGGCCGTCGCATCGTTGTCGGTTATCTGTGGCTTTGACTTCGTGGTAAAGCTGAAAGTATATTCTGTAGCAAGTGCACCCGTTACACCAATGAGGCCTTTGGGCAGTTTGATTGTTACCTTGGCGTCGTAGTCTGAGCAGTTAACCGTAAAGTTCAGATTCTTACCGCTGACAGATGCTTTGGTCGTCATCGTGGCGCCTGTTACAACAGGCTGTAAGCTGGCATCATTCGACATGAGTACATCTTTATCATAGCTCACTTGAACGTTGATAGCGCCCGTCTCGATATTGGTCGCTCCATTAGCTGGTGTTGTGGCTAGCACGGTAGGTGCTGTTACTGATGGGTTTGGTGTGGGGTCAGGCACTGGATCGTCGCTGCCACCACCACCGCATGATGCAAATAATATTGCGGCTAGAACTGTTTTTAAAAGATGTGATTGTTTCATATGCAGATTCCTTAATTATTATGATTCAGATATAGCCCATTAACATCTTGAAGGAACAGGGTTTCTTCCAAGTTGTAGAATTCTATGAAATTGGTCGTTGAACTGTGCCCGGGGTAGGGGGCAAAATGATGTTGTGGCCTCTCTCTGGCATTTCGCCAAACCAGCACATAGCTGATGGGATGTTTAGCAAGAACGGTTGCCAGGGCTTCTGTCCACCAGTTGCTGATCTTGATGCCTTCATAGCCTGTCTCTGTCAGCGCTGCAGCCTTGTGATGCTCTTTGGCCACCTTTACTACCATCGCCAGATTCTTATCAAGCGTATGGGTATAGAGGGCCACCTTTGCGGTGTCGGCATCGGCAGCAGAGCAATAGCAGTCAAGTCCCATCACGTCTATGATATCATCGCCAGGATAGCGCTCCAGATATTGGTCGGCGTTGCCATTGGGTTCTGTGCCTGGCGAATAGGCGTAAAGCGCATTTACCACGTCTTTGTCTTTGAGTCTTTCCACGGTCATCTCCCATAGCTTCTTGTATTGTTCGGGAGTGCAGAAATCCTGTCCCCACCAGAACCATGAGCCGGTATGCTCATGCCAAGGACGGAACACCACTGGCACTCTGACACCATAAGGCGTTTCAAGTGAATTCAGGAAGTCGGCCACTCTGTCGAGCCATGAAAGGAATAACTCGTGCTTCTCGCCCCCCTTGAGGATAGATGTAACGGTATTCTTTTCTATGTTCTTCAGCGAGTCGGCCACCCAAGCAGTGCCACCGGAAAGCGGATTGTTCAGATGCCACGACAGGGTTATCATACCACCATGGTTAAAGTGGTTGATGATTTCGTCTTTGATACGTTTGAATGGCACACCGTCCAGATTCTTATCAGCACCCAGTTCGATATGACCGAGGTCAAAACTCAGTACTGCGGGATAGTCATTGCATACACTTTTCACGTCTGATTTCTCTGCGATGGTCGAGTCGTTATTATAGTCTGCCTCCCATCCGATACCATACACGGTGTCATCATGATGACCGAACATATAGACGCCACTGTCACCCTGGGCAATCAGGTTGGTCAGCAGATTCTCTGTTCGTTGGGTCCTGCCTGAATCTGCTAAAGGATCATTGGGGTTTTGTTTGCGGCATCCTACGAATACCATGATAGTTAGCATCAAGAGTAGTAACTGTAATTTTTTCATTTTAGCTGTCTGTTATTATTGATGTGGCAAAGGTACTAAAAAGAAATGATTCGGCAAAATCTTTGGTTTGTTTGATGTAGATAAAGTCAAAATAGTATTATTGATGCAAAGAAAAGAGGCGCAACCCAGAGATTGCGCCTCCTTTGAATCTTAGAAAGAACTAAGGAAGGATAGTGATTTTGGTAATGCCTTTCAGGTCACCCTGAAGAACAAGCCCTCCACCATTAATTGCTTCCATGATAGCATCATCAAACTCTAACTCCATGACATCAAGAGAGGGTCCCCAGTCAGCAATGGTAGTAATTTGACTCCATGAACTATTGTTGATTTGGATCTGTCCCTTCTCAGAAGCAGATTTATAGACAATAAACTTAGATCCTTTCTTGACGCCAAGTTCATTGAGTAATAAGTCCTTAGACAGATTGAATCGACCTTCATCACTCCATGTAAAACTATATGGATAGGTGATATCAGCTCCATTCATATTCTTTACCTTTGATGCCAAGTCAACCTCGAGAGATATGGTGTATGAAATGGTAACCTTTGAGAAAGTCAATCCAGAGCCCTGGATGATAATACCCAAATCAGTCTTACCTTCAGCTTCTCCCTTCTTTGCCTGAATGTTGTCGAGAATCTCCTGAGTGAGTACTAATGGCGTTTCGCGATACAAGACACCGTCAGAGAACCAACCGTAAACATCGGTTGGAACAAGGGTCCCATCCACCTTAACGTCCCCTTCAGAGAAGTTAATAGTACTCCAGTCTCCATAATTGATCTGTGCCTGATCCCACTGACCATCAACCTGTGAGTAGCAGAGTGTCAGGATGGCACCTGCAGGAACACCTTCGAATGCTTTTGCAGGAATCAATACACGACCACCATCGCTCCAGGAAATCTGGGTAAGACCAGACCAAACGGTCTTATTGACAGATGTTGCAGGAATAATTGAAACCTTGTAGCTGATTTCTCCATTAGAAGAAATCAAACGGAGTACAGAAGACTTACCAGCTGTTTCTGGAATACCGATGATGACCTGGTTCTTTTCTTCGCCTGTGAGAATCCATTGGCAGGCTGTACCATCAATCTCAACACCGGTTAGCTTGTCGCTATTAACAACGGTGATGTTCATTGTGCCACCAGCCTTGATCTCATCTTCATCGCTTGGCAGAACTGTTGCGTAACAGAATACAGCCTCGTTGATTGTCAAATCAAGTCCTGAAACACTAGTTCCATTTGCAAGTTTGAGAGTAGGCTTACCGCTCACTGCGTCCATAGGCACAACCAAAGAGATGCTCTTACCATCAGCTGCAGGTTTAACAGCTAAGTCTGTAGTGCCATCGCCAAACTGTACACTTTTAACCAGGTCAAGATCTGTACCGTTGATAACCAAGGTTCCACCAGCATTTACTGTTGTCTTGTCATAATTTGTTACAACAGGCTTAACCAGTGTGAGGGCTAGTTCCACACCTGCGCCGTTAGCCATGCGCAAAACGATATTGCCCTCGATGGCTTTCTCGGGCACTGCCTTTACGATGATCTTGTCGGCAGCCACAGTGATGGCGTCGCCACTCTGAGCATCGGCATTGGGGAATTCTACGCTTGTTACCACATCCAGATCCTTACCGGTGATGGTGAGTGGCTGTCCAGCCTTGACTGGCAGCGGTGTGGCTGCTACCTCGGTAGGCTTCACGGTCACGAAGTTGCCTACAGGCACCTCAACGCCCGACTTAGTGATGAAGTTGATGGCACCATCAGGCGCCTCTGCAGGCATAGCGAATGTGATTTGGGTCTTGTTTGCTTCGAACTCTGTAATTTTCACACCACCTAACTCGATGGCCTCAACGAGGTTGAAGTAGTTACCTGTAAGTGTGATGGTCTCACCGGCCTTGACAGTCACGCTGCCAAGTACCTCAGCTTCGCCGCGTGGAGAGGCAATCTTACTGGTAGAAGGCACACCAATCTCCATGGCTTTCTCTGTGGTGATAATCTGATACTCTACATTGTTGGGATCGATCTCTGTATTGGTAAGATCGGCTGTGTAGAGCTTCAGCTTACCCGATTTAGCCTCTTCGGGTACCACCAACTCGATTTCATAACGGTTGTGAGCTGTAAAGTTCATAGCGCTAACAAATACGCCATCGGCAAACTCTACCATCTGGATGAGGTCCAGATAGTCGTCGCCATTTTCGGGAACTGTGAGCTTAATCTTATCGCCAGGCATAGCCGATGTAGGCATGCTGATATTGGCTGCATTCAATCCCTCGGTGTAGTTGAGTTCTGTAATCGTTGAAATGACATTGCCGTTCTTGGTCGTCAGTGTCACGATACCTGGCACTGGACCATCGTGCGGTACGGTGATGCGTATCTCACTGGGTATGCCTGCCTTTACAATCTCAATGTTTGTGATAGGGTCAACACCGGGAATCTGTACTTGAGCTATCTGGTCCAGGTTACTTCCGATGAAGCGGAGTGTGCCACCTCGCATAACGGGCGTAGGACCATAGACGTTCAGGCTGACGCCTTTGACAAACTGGTTGGTGTCAAGGTTATCATTGCTACATGCCGTGAAGGAGGTTGCTCCTGTCATGACTAAGCACATCGTCAAGATGGCTGAAAAGATATTTTTCTTTTTCATTGTCTTTAGCTTAATTAGTTAGAGATTAGGAACAACACGGATGTTGTCGTAGCGGAAGATAGGTGTACATTTTGTACCGGCTACGCCACCGTTGAGAGGCCAGATGATAAAGCTATCGAATGAGTTGATGCTCATTGGTGTGCTTACCTTGCTACCATCATCGTTATACACGAAGTCGGTGAGAGGAATGGTTACAGTGATCCACTCATCGCCTGTGTCGAATGAGCCAGAATCCTTCCAGGGGTTATAAAGGGCACGAGGCAGGTCGAGACCACCTTCTTCAGCACTGGTATGGATGTATTTGTTGTTCTGCCAAGAGTCGTTGGCGCACTGCTTGTTGTTGACAAAGAGGATCTGCATGGCACCTGCCTTCCAAGGATTAGACTTTGGAATGTAGAGCTCCATCTTGAACGACATCTTCTCCCAGTTAGTGAAATCGAGGAAGTTACGCAATGGAATACCAGGACCTGAGGTGATGCTCATAGGATCGCCGTTCCAGTTACCACACCAGAAGGGGAGTTTCAGGTCCTCTACCCATCCACCTTCAGTGTCGGTAGGACCAACCTGTACATACTGTCCGTCCACACCATTCTCATCGCTATAGGTTGCCTTGATGTTCCAACCCTGTGGCACCACGTCGGTAGCACCATCGAAGTTGGTGATGAGGCCGCGGCTGTCGTGGAAGTAGAACTTCGACTTGCCAGTACCATAGATCGATTCAACCTCTATCAGTCCTTCCTCAACACCCTCGGGTACTTTGAATACAATCTGAGAAGGGGTAATCGACTTGATATTCTCGGTAGGCACCTTGATATTGGTAGAGTTGCTGATACCAGTGAAGGTGATAGAGAGAGGCTTATTTGGATCGTTTACGAAATACTGTCCGTTGAGCACGGCATCCTCTCCTATCTTGACCCATTCGTTCTTCATGGCCGTTACTACGGGGGAAGGCACGAGCACCTTGAAATCGTAGGTCACGGTGTCGGCATCGCGTGTCACCATGTAGATCTTACCGGTGTTGCTGCCAGGGATATCCTTTGGGATATTCAGCAGCATGGTGTGCTTAGTGATGTAGCTGGTGTTGAGTACAGCCTTGACATCGTTGAAGTACATCTCCTTGATGCTCGTCAGGTTTTCACCTACGATGCAGATAGGAGTGGCCGTATAGGCCTCTATCAGAAGCGAGTCCTTTGAAGCCGCGTCTTGCAAGCGGATATAGTTGATAGAAGGCTTGCCACCCGTCAACTCAAATTTATCAGGCTCGTCAGCGCAAGAACTGAAGAGCGAAACAAAACCGACGGCAAGTAGCGCCCAGTTAATATGTTTTTTCATATGATCATGCTTTTTAGTCATTAATAAGAATAAGATTCACGAATGTCCACATGTACAGGAGGAACGTTAGTGCCCACATTGGGGTTCAGGGCTACATCCTCTGATGGGAATGGCAGAACGAATGAGTTGGCAGTCACATTAGGCACACCTACCTCGTAATTGTACTCCACGGTTCCATCGGCAGTCTGCAGATCCCAAGTGGTGCGACCCGACTTATAGTAGGCTTTGTAGAGGGCATCGCAGTTCCACAACTGGTTGCGGTGCTGGCTCTTCAACTCAGCGATACAAGCGTTAACATCGTAGTAAGCGCGGCGCACGTAGTCGTACCAGCGATCGCCTTCGCCTGCAAACTCCAGACGGCGCTCTTTCCAGATCATGTCGAATGTAAGACTGGTTACAGGTGCTGCTGATGGAATAGCACGCTGATGTACCTTGTTGAAGGCATCGCAAGCAGAGGCGTCGCTGCCCTTACCCTGCAGGGTCATTGCCTCGGCATATATCAGGTAAACATCTGCAAGACGGAGGATATGGGTGGCAAGTGCAGAGGCCATACGACCATCAGACATGCCCATCTCTGCTACGTGGTCGGCGGTGTTGCCATAGAGATGCTTCACGTTGTTTGAACCGCAAGGACCTTCCAGCTGACCGGTTGCCGACTTGTTGTAGTCTGCATCATAGATGTATTTCAGATAGTCGAGACCACCCTTGTCGCGCCAGAAGTAAGGATATACATCGCCTGGCAGCATCATGGTCGCTTTACGACGCTTGTCGATGTCGGGACGGCTCTCAGGACTTGGGAACTCCTTCATGCGGGCTTCTGAGCCTGTGCCTTCGATGGTGTAAACACCAAATGCCTCCATCAGGTCGGCAGATGGGCCTCCCCAGCCACCCCAGACGTTACCTACCTCACAGAAACCTTCGATACCCAGGTCGCTCTGCAGTGAGTTCTGGCAAGTCCATTGTGCACCAACGGTCCAGCGCCATGCGAAGAGGCTCTCATCGCTTACGTTGAATGAACCGCGGAAGATATCGGCATATTCGGGTACCAAGGTACGACCTGAGTAGTCTATCACATCCTTGGCATATTGAGCCGCTTTGGCCAGGTCATCGTTGTTAAGGGTGCCCTTGACGCCAGCCTTGGTGAGATAAACCTTTGCCAGCAAACCTTCGGCACAGTAGTAGTCGATACGACCGGTTGTGCTCTTCTCTTTTGGCAGCAGCTCAAGTGCCTTCTCCAGTGTCAGGATGATATAGTCGTAAACGTCCGACTTCTCAACCTTCGATAGCTCGTTGTAGTTGCCGGCAGCCAGTGTGGCAGAGTTGTCGTGCACGATGGGCACATCGCCGAACGAGCGTACCAGATAGAAATAGGCCATAGCCTTCCATGCCAGGCACTCGCCCATGCACTGATCCTTTACGGCTTTTGAGGCATTTGCGCCAGAGAGCGACTGATAAACGGTAGAACAGTGGCTGATAACTGCCCATAGTGAATACGACATGTTGATCAGGTCGGCATCGGTACCATTCACCGAGAAATTCAAGTATGGTGAATTGTTCCAAAACATGTTGCCCGACATCACTTCACCCACCTTGATGAAACCACGCTGGAAATCGTACCAGGGTGAGTTGTACAGGTAGTTAACGCCTGAGATGCAGGCTTCGTCGGAAGAGTAATAGTTCTCCGTATTGTAGTTATCCTCAGTGGGGCGGTCCAGGAAGTCGTCGCACGAGGTTGTGCACAGGAGGGCGGCTGAGAAGAGCATGCCAACACCCATGGCCTTTATATTCATTTTTGTTTTCATATTCATAGTAATAATATAATTAGAATGATACGCTCAATGCACAAGAAACACTTGTTGGTGAGGGATAACGGCCGTTGTCAAGTCCGAACACGTTTGCACTTGCTGTTGATGCACCGATTTCAGGATCGTAGCCATCGTAACCAGTGATAGTGAAGAGGTTAGTGGCACTGAGTGAGAGACGCAGGTTGGTGAGACCAATCTTTTTGATGAGCTTCTGGTCGAAGGTATATCCCAGTGTGACATTCTTCAGACGTACATAGCTGCCATCCTCGATATAGCGGCTGCTCCATGCGTCGTTGTCGTTAGGATCGTTGATAGATGCGCGGGGAATAGATGCGCCGGGATTAGCAACAACCACATTGGCCACATTGTCATACCAGTTAGTCTCGCTGGCGTCGATAGCCTTCAACTTGGTACGCTTCAGCACGTCGCTTGTCTGGTTGGTCCAGGCCGAGTTCATGTGTGTGAGCTTCATCTTCATGTAGTTACCAACCTTGTTGCCTACCGAACCGTTGATAAAGAAGCTCAGGTCGAAGTTCTTGTAACGGAAGGTGTTGTTCCAACCGAAGGTGAACTTAGGCAGTGGCGAACCGATGTTGGTCTTATCATTCTCATCGATGATGCCGTCCTTGTTCACATCCTTGAATTTCAGGTCGCCTACGAATGTGGTGTTAGAGCGGCTGTAGAGTGTAGGATCGGTGTTCCAGCTCTTGGTGCCATCAGCATTGGTCACGATGGGGTTGTTCTGCTGCAGAGTGTTTACAGGCGAATTGAGGATATCCTCAAAGTTCTGATACACACCTACTACCTCGTAGCCATAGAAGTTGTAGAGCGACTCGCCAACGACTGAACGTGACACAACGTCTGTCCACTGACCGTAACCCAGCAGGGCTGTTGAGTTAGACAGGCTGTTCAGCTTGTTGCGGTTGATAGAGAACTGTACATCCGAGTTCCAAGAGAAGTTCTTGGTAACGATAGGCTTGGTGTTGATAGCGATTTCGAAACCCTTGTTCTCAATGTCGCCGTAGTTTCCGTAAGGTGCTGCCAGGGCTGAAGAACCGTTACCGCTTGTTCCCATGAACGAAGGCAGGATGAGCTGCATCAGCATGTCCTTAGAGCTCTTCTTATACCAGTCGAATACGATGTTTACGCGATCGTGGAACAGGTTCAGGTCAAGACCGAGGTTAATCTGCTCCTGAGTTTCCCATTTCACGTCAAGGTTCTTGATGTTGGCAGGACGATAGCTCACACCCAGGCCAGTATCCATAACGCTCATTGAAGAGCCCCACTTGTAGCCACCGATGTTTGAGTTACCAGTTTGTCCCCAACCGATACGGATCTTACCATTGGTGATGATGCCACTGTTTCTGAGACCCTCGAAGAACTTCTCTTCGCTGAAGCGCCATGAAGCTGCCAGTGAGTGGAAGCCTGCCCAGCGCTTGTTGGGACCGAAGTTAGAGCTACCATCATAACGGTAGGTATAGGTGAGCATATAACGGTTGTCGTAGTTGTAAGTCTCACGGGTGAAGAATGATGCCATGGCAGCGCTGCCGAAGCCGTAGCCGATAGTTGGATCGCCAGTACCCAGGGCTGGATTCTTCACAATGTCGAGAGGCATACCGGTGTTGAAGATAGAGATATAGTTCCACTTCGACTCCCAGGCTTCCTGTCCGGCCATAGCTGTGAAGCTGTGCTTGCCGATATTGCCGTTATAGGTCACATAGTTCTTGAAGGTCCAGTATTTGTTCTCGTTCTTCTGCTCACGACCTTCGTTCTTGCTGAGGTGGTAGGTACCCAGGTCAACAGTTGGGTTGAAAGTCTCAGCATGGTTCCAGCCCAGATCCCATCCCAGCTCGGTGTGCCAGGTGAGGTTCTTGATGGGGGTGATGTCGAAGAACAGGTTACCATTGAGCTTCTGACGTCTCAGGTTGATGTCGTTCATCAATGCCATGGCAATAGGGTTAGGATTAGTGAATCCTTCCTTGCTTACTGATGAATAGCCGCCATCGATGTTGTAGATCTGGATATCAGGAGGTGTGGTCAGCGAGTAGTTGATGATACCCTCGTCCTGGTCGGCCTTCAAAAGGTCTTCCTTGGTCTCACTGAATGAAACGTTGAGGCCCATCTTCAACCACGACTTGAGCTCGGCATCCAAGTTGGCACGCATAGAGTAACGCTTGAAGTCACTGCCAATCAGTGTTCCTTCCTGATTCATCATACCGCCGCTGACATAGTATCTCACTTTGTCGCTACCACCCTGCATACCAATCTGATGCTGGTGCTGCAAAGCTGTGCGGAACACGGCATCCTGCCAGTTGGTACCCTTACCCAGTACGCTGGGGTCAGAATAGGCGGGATCGGCCTTTGACAGTTCGCCCTGGTTCACCAAGTCGTTATAGAACTCGGCAAACTCGCGCAGGTTCAGCATGTCGATACGCTTGTTCTGGCGGCTGATGGTCAGCATGCCGTCGTAGGTGAACTTAGCCTCACCGGCCTTACCGCGCTTAGTGGTGATCAGCACAACACCGTTGGCGCCCTGAGCACCGTAGATGGCGGTAGCAGAGGCGTCTTTCAGAATCTCCATCGATACGATATCGGCAGGGTTGATTGTGGCAAGGGGTGAAATGGTCGATACCTGACCGTTGCCCAGCTTGTCGCCCAGACCGAAGTCGGCACCCGACTGTCCTGTTGCCTGTACAATCACACCATCGATGACATACAGCGGCTCAGCGCCTGCATTGATGGTGGCCTGACCACGCACGCGAATAGATGAACTTGAACCAGGGGCTCCTGAGGTCTGTACGGCCGAGACACCGGTTACACGGCCTTGGAAAGCCTGATCCAGGTTGGTGATATGAGCATCTTTGAGCTGATCCTCGCTGAGGGTGGCAGAGGCACCCGAGAGGTCGCTCTTCTTCATCGTACCGTAACCTACTACGACGACTTCATCGAGCATCTTCTTGTCTTCCTCAAGGGTAATCTTGTAAACAGATTGGTTGGCGGTAATCTTTACTTCCTTGGTCACATAACCAATGTAAGTGATAACCAGGGTTTGGCCTGGGTTGACATTAAGCTGGAAGTTTCCGTCAAAGTCGGTAGCTACTCCGTTCGACGTTCCCTTTACTACTACACTGGCTCCGATAACGGGGCCCGAAGCATCGACTACAGTACCTGTAATCTTCTTCGTTGCCTGCTGAATCTCCTGAGGAGCACCAGCGGCATGAGCGGTTGTTGAGTAGCCAAGCCCCATGCAGGCCACAGCACTCACCAGTAGCGCAGTTTTCTTGAGATTTTGATTCATACTTATTAGTTTATAATTGGAAATTGGTAATATTGATTCGCTGGTATGATGACTGATTAGTACATCTTGTGCACGTATTCTTATACTTATAAGGTACGCGCGTATAGGATCATGTTGAGTCGTTTCGGGTCATCTGCACGATATAATTTTAGTTCGTTAATTAGTTATAGAGTCGAATCCAGTATAACTGAATCCGGTGCAAAGATAAGACATTTTTTAAAAAGTGTATTGATTTTGTTTGCTCAATACTGATACTATTTTGCTAAATACAAAAAAGCATAGGTTTTGGTCAATAAAAGCATAGGTTTTGGTCAACAAAAGCATAGTTCTCACTTGCCGAGAGCATAGCTTTTTATACAAATTGCAGTTTTTTTTATCATTGTGGGAATAATGTTTGGTGGTGTCGTACCTTTTTTGTTCCTTTGCAACCATGAAACAAACGATACTGACGATAACAGGTAGCGACGGCACAGGCGGATCGGGCGTACAGGCCGATATCCGGCTGTTGAGTTCTCTGGGCGCCACGGCGGCATCGGTCATCACCTCGATTACCGTGCAGAACACGCTGGGTATCCAGGAGTTCCACGACTTGCCTGCATCGGTAGTGCGCCAGCAGGTCGAGGCCATCATCAACGACCTGCAGCCACAGATCGTCAAGATTGGATTGCTGCGTCGCATTGATGTGGTAGAGATGCTCGCTGAGGTGCTGCAGCGCTATCAGCCGCGTCACATCATCTATGCGCCGGTGCTCACCTCTACCAAGGGCGAGATGCTTGTAGAGCCGCGTGTCTATGAGGCTATCGAGCGCTTGCTGATACCACTGTGCACCGTGGTGCTCGCACCTACCGATCTGCCCGACGGTCCGCGTCGTCATGGTGCTGCCAACCAGTTGGGCTCTGCTTTAGCCTACTATCTGAGTCTCGACGAGAAGGTGAGCGACGCCATGCGCCATGCGCAGGCCTGTCTCAACCAGTTGCCTGCTGATTATGCTGAGGGTAACACGCGCAGTGAGGAGCTTTACAATCAGTTTCTCGATGCTGTGGAGCGCTATTACAACCGCTATGCCGATGTGGCCTTCTATGCTGAGCAGCTCAATGTGAGTGCGCGTTATCTGGGACAGGTAACCCGCCAGATTGCGGGCCGCTCGCCCAAGAGCATCATCGACGAGCGCATCACCAACGAGATTGCCAAGCTCATCACCACCACGAACAAACCATTGAAAGATGTTGCCAGATGGCTGGGCTTCTCATCGCAGGCCCACCTGTCGCGTTTCTTCAAGAAGCGGAAAGGCATGTCGCCGCGCGACTATCAGAACCATCAACAATAAAATAAGATAAAAATGACAAACGAACGACAAGCGTTAAACCGCCAGTTAGCACAGATGCTGAAGGGCGGTGTGATTATGGACGTGACTACGCCCGAGCAGGCTCGTATTGCCGAAGAGGCCGGTGCCTGCGCTGTAATGGCCCTCGAACGTATCCCTGCCGACATCCGTGCGGCAGGCGGTGTGAGCCGTATGAGCGATCCCAAGATGATCCGCGGTATCCAGGAGGCAGTGAGTATTCCCGTGATGGCTAAATGCCGCATTGGCCATATCGCTGAGGCCCAGATCCTGCAGGCCATCGAGATCGACTATATCGATGAGAGCGAGGTGCTCTCGCCAGCTGATAACATTTATCATATCGACAAGACCAAGTTCGACGTTCCCTTTGTGTGTGGTGCCAAGAACTTAGGCGAGGCGCTGCGCCGTATTGCAGAGGGAGCCACCATGATCCGTACCAAGGGTGAGCCCGGTACCGGTGATGTGGTACAGGCCGTGAGTCATATGCGCTTGATGCAGAGTGAGATCAGACGACTGGTGTCGATGAGCGAGGATGAGCTCTTCGAGGCTGCCAAGCAGTTGCAGGCGCCTTATGAGTTGGTGAAGTTCGTGCACGAGAACGGCAAGCTGCCCGTTGTGAACTTTGCTGCCGGTGGTGTCGCCACCCCAGCTGATGCGGCACTGATGATGCAGTTGGGTGCCGAGGGCGTGTTTGTGGGTAGCGGCATCTTCAAGAGCGGCAACCCCGCCAAGCGAGCTGCCGCCATCGTCAAGGCTGTGACCAACTATCAGGATGCCCGTATGCTGGCCGAGCTCTCTGAGGATCTTGGTGAAGCAATGGTAGGTATCAATGAGCATGAGATTGAACTCTTAATGGCCGAGAGAGGAAAGTAATGAAAATCGCTGTATTAGCCCTGCAAGGGGCATTCATAGAGCACGAGCAGATGCTGCAGCGCTTAGGCGTTGACACGGTAGAGATTCGTCAGCTCAAAGACTGGAACGATGCCAAGGGCACCATCAGTGCCCTCGTCCTGCCCGGCGGTGAGAGCACCGTTCAGATGCGTCTGTTGAAGGATCTGGGCCTCTTTGAGCCCATCCGTCAGGCCATCCTGGGCGGTCTGCCCGTACTGGGCACCTGTGCCGGCATGATCCTGCTGTCGGAGGGCTATCTGGGCACCATGCACATCCGGGTGCGCCGCAATGCCTACGGCCGTCAGCTGGGCAGCTTCCACACGGTAGGCAAGGTAGAGGGTGTAGGCGATGATGTGCCCATGACCTTCATCCGCGCACCCTATATCGAGGAGGTGCTGGCCGACGACTGCACGCCGATAGCCGAAGTTGACGGGCATATCGTAGCAGCCCGTCAGGGGCGTCAGATTGCCTTGGCGTTCCACCCCGAGGTGGGCACCGACACGCGCCTGCATCAGCTGCTGCTGTCGCTCTGAGAGTTATTCGGAAACATAAGGAAAGCGGAAATGAGGGTTCTCGCCTCGTTTCCGCTTTTTTTCGTAATCGCGGTTTGCATCGTATCTTATTTCTTCAGATAATGGTCAAACCAATTGGTAATCTCCTGCAAACGGCGGATGCGGTTCTTGGGACGACCACTGCGGGACAGCTCGTGGTTCTCGCCTTTGAAGATAACGATACGTGCCGGTACCTGATGATAGCGCAGGGCGCTGAACATCTGCAAGCCTTCGGGCAACGGACAGCGATAGTCCTCGTCGCTATGAATGAACAGGGTGGGGGTAGTCACCTTGTCGGCATAGGCCAAAGGCGACTGCTTCCAAAGCAGATCGGTGTTGCCCCAGATGTCGGTTCCTGAATAGCCATCGACAAAGCTGTAGCCAATGTCGCTCAGTGCGGTGAGCGAAATCCAGTTGGAGATGCTGCGCTGTGAGGCTGCCGCACGGAACCGGTTGGTGTGACCGATAATCCAGTTGGTCATCACACCGCCATACGAGCCGCCCGTTACGCCCAGGCGTTCCTTGTCGATAAAGTCGGCCTGCTCAATAGCGGCATCAACGAAGGCCATCAGGTCGTCGTAGTCGGGACCGCCGAACTTTCCCTTCAGGTTGGCAAAGTTGTTGCCGTTGGAACCGCTGCCATGAGGATTGGCAAAGATCACGGCATAGCCCTGAGCTGTCCAATACTGCATCTCGTGGAAGAAGTTAAAGCCATAGGCAGCCTTCGGACCACCGTGGATATCCAGGATGGTGGGATACTTCTTGCCAGGTTCGTAGCCGATAGGAGGCAGGGCGAAACCACGCAACTCCAATCCGTCGCTGTTGATATACTTGATCTCCTGTGGATGAGCGATATGATGAGCCTCGAACAGCGAGGTGTTGATATCGCTGAGGCGCTGAGGCGCGCTCTTGCCATCGAAGTAGAACAGCTCCTGACCGTCTTGATCGTAAGCGCCCACTAACAGGTAGCCCTTCTTGTAGGGGATGTACTCATCGACATTGAAATGGGCTGGGGTGAGCAGCTGAACCTGGCCGCTCTGATACGACAAACGCGCCAAAGCACTGTAGTCGGCTTTTGTGGTCTTGAAGACAAAGCCCTGCTTTTCAAACAGAATCTCTGAGCGGTTGCCTGACTTGACGTCAGAGGCGGTGCCGTCGCCAATGGCATAGATGTCGTTGTCGTGGATGAACTGACTGTTGCCCGTCTTCACATTCAACCGGTAATAAGGGGTGTTAGCCTGTGGGTTGTCGATGTTGCGCTTGCCGATAGACAGCAGGATGTGCTCGCCATCGATGAATGATGGGAACCCATAGCGTACGCTGTCGCCAACAACGAGCTCACGGTTTTGCAGACTCTTCGTGTCGATGACATACAGCTTGTTGGTGAAACTCTTGGGGCCGTGCTCCCTGTTGTCGGTATAAACTAGGTAGCGCTTGTCCTTGCTGAGCTCCAGACTGCCTACACCCGACAGACTGTCGGTGAGGGCTGTCACCTTGCCCTGATTGTAGTAATAGAGCACGGTGTGCTGGCGCTTGATGTCGCCACGGCCATTAGACCAGAAGGGCACCTGCTCGAACACACGGTAGCGCTTGTCGGCATCCTGCGCCTTGAGCGAATCTGGCAGTACTAAAGACGCCTCTTCTACCTTTTTCGATGTGGTGAAAAAGAAATGGTTGTCGTCCACAAACTTGATCTGTCCCACCTGATAAGGGATGGAGAACCACTCCTGCGGACCGCCATAGCTCTTGGTCTGTTTGTAGAACACCGTTTTCTTACCCTCGTGCTTTCGGGTCACAATGGCATTGTCGATAATCTCGTAGCTACCGAAATGGCCTGTCGAAGTGAGGCGTACAGCCTTGCCGTCAACCAGTTGGTACAGGTCGGAGCTGTAGTTGTCGTCCTTGACACTGGCCTGACGGAGTATGAAGAAGACATTGTCACCGATGGTTTTCACCTGCGAGATGGCTTTCACCTTGGCAAAGAAGTCGAGCCCCACGTATTGTTTCTCTGGCTGAGGCACCTGCGCCGTTGCCAATAGTGGTACTATGGCAATGGCTAAGATGGATTGTATTCTATTCATAAATGAGGTTTTTATTAGTGTGCACTTGGGTTTACAAGAATCTCGTAGGATGGCAATGCCCAGCAGTAGGTGGTGCGGTCGGCAGGGGTTGCCACCACCACGGTGTTCCATTTGCCATTGGTCTTGGTGGCAGCAGGGTGGATGAAGTCCTCGGCACGGCGAGCAATGTCGAGACCACGGATGCCCTCGCCGATAAACTCGGCACGACGCTCGTTGTAGATGGCTGTCTTCAGCGCCTCGCCAGTGAGCGACTTCACATCGATGATGTCGCCAACAGGGATGGAACGGCGGCGCACCTGATCCAGCAGCTCGGCAGCTTTCTGGTAGTTGCCCACATTGTAATAGCTCTCAGAGAGGTTCAGCAGCGTCTCGGCATAGCGGAAGATGTGCACCCACTCCACCATCACGGTGAATTCATCATACTTCTCGTACCAGGTTTCACGACCCGTAGCAGGATCGACCTTGATGAACTGCGTACGACTGTCGGTAGCCAGGTGATATTCTGGAATGGTAATGATGCCCGTACGGGTGTTAAGGGTGTCGATATAGCCCACCTCACTGGCGATATAGCTGGCAGGATGACGCTGACCGGCACCGCGCTCTGTGTTGGTGAAAGGCATCGAATAGATGTTCTCTGCTGTGTGATAGGGGGCGTCGAACATCTCGCGCACGTTCTTGCTCAGACTGAAACCGGTTACCAACTCGCCCTCACGGATGGCGTCCTGCCACTGTTCCTTGGCCATATAGATGCGCTGCAACAGCATGTGGGCGGCTGCCTGAGAAGGCAGGGTGGGGTCGAACGACGCACCGTTGTTGGCTGGCAGCGCTGCAATCACATTGCTGCTCAGGTCGGCGATGATCTGATCGTAGATCTGACTGATGGTCCATAGGGGGGCATCGTTATGTCCTGGACCTGTAACGGCCTCGGTGTGCACAGGGATGGCCTTCGAGTTGGGGTTGAAAGCGTAGGGCTGTGAATAAACCTGAGCCAGGTAGTACCAGCTGATGTCACGGATAAAGAGACTGTTGGCGATATACTGCTGACGCTTGGCCTCAGAGATGGGCAGATTGTCGCGCTGCTCCAATGCCTCCTTCAAGGTGTTGGCCGCGTTGATAGCCTGATAGCCAGCCTGGAAGAAACCAGGATTCATGGCGCTGTTCTGGGCCACCGTGAAGTTGTAGGTGTCTGAGTGGGCCATCGTGTTGTTACCCGTGTTCACAAAGTCATCACTTCTGTTGTCGAAGATCACAGAGATGTTGCCACCCGCAAAACTGCTGTTCTTGAAGCGGGTAAAGACACCGGTCATGGTGGCATCAATCAGCTGTTCTGATGCGTAGATGTCGTGTTCGGTGACAGAGAGCTTAGGGTTCTTGTCGAGAAAGTCGTCGCCGCACGAGGTCAGTGTGCCCGAGAGCACGATGGCCAACAGGCCTGAAACGATATATTTGTTTGTATTGATGATCATAATGCTCGAATGTTCAAGTTGCTATTAGAATGAAATGTTTGCGCCGAAGGTGATGGTGCGTGTAAGAGGTGTGGTGTTGGAGTCGATACCCGAACGCAGGTTGGCATCGTTATAATACGAGTTGATCTCGGGATCGAAGCCAGAATAGCCTGTGAGACAGAACAAGTTCTGTGCCTGGGCATAGAGACGGAACGAGCTGATGCCCAACGCCTTTGGCCAGCGTTTGGTCTTGAAGCTATAGCCAACCGACAAGCTCTGCAAGCGGATGAAGTCGCCCTTCTCAATCAGGTCGCTGATGGGGTTGGCAGTACCGTTAGAGTAGTTGTCGTTATATGAGGCCTTGGCATATTTGGCATGGTCGCCGGGCTGCAGCCAGATGTGGTCGTACCACTCCTTACAGCCACTCCACATACGACCGTCGGAGAGGGTGGCGCGCATCGAGTTCAGGATCTTGTTGCCACCAGAGAAGTGGAAGTTCACGTTGGCATCCCAGTTCTTATAGCGGATAGAGTTGCTCCAACCACCATACCAGGTAGGCTTGGTGTTGCCCGAAATCTCGGGTTTCCAGTCGCTCAGGGTGTATTTCGACTTGGTTTCGCCATCCAACTCATAGATCTGAGCACCGCCCTGACCATACTTGTAGATAAGCAACTGACGGTCGTAGCCACCATCCTGGCGCTTGATGAGTACCACGCGGCGACCTGTCTGTGGGTCAACGCCGTCGGTAGGATAGGTGTAGAGCTGGGCCAAAGAATAGCCTTTAGTGGTGATGTTAGAACCACTGATGATGTCGTCGGCCAGCTCCAGCACCTTGTTCTTGACAAAAGAGATATTAAAAGTTGAGTTCCATGAGAACTTCTTCTTGCGGATGATGTCGCCGCTCACGCTCAGTTCGATACCTGTGTTCTGGGTCTTACCAAGGTTGGTGCTGATAGAAGCGCCCACGATTCCGGTTGAGTAAGCCTGCGAGGCATTCAGAATCAGGTCCTTTGACTTAGAATAGAAGTAATCGACATCTACTGTGAGACGGCCCTTGAACAGTGAAGCGCTGAAACCGAAGTCGGTTGTTGCGGTCTGCTCCCAACCCAGGTTAGGGTCGTTGATGCCCGAAGACACGTAAGATACCGCACCATTGTAGGTTGAGGCTGAATATACACTCTTCGACGCATACCAGTCCACATTGGCATTACCCACGATACCATAGCTGGCTTTCAGCTTGAGGTCGTCGATGATACCATCCTCGCGCAGACTGCGGAAGAACTTCTCGTCGGAGATGCGCCAAGCGCCACTGATACCGAAGAAGTTACCCCACTTGCGACCGAGCTTAGACAAACCGTCGCGACGCCAGTTGGCTGTCAGGTAGTAACGGCTGTTCCAGTCGTAGGTAAGACGGCTGATATAGCTGAACATGCTGCTCTCTAAGATGTTGCCCGAACCGCCATAGGTGATGTAAGGCGCCTCAACATACATCTGGTCGGGGTTGCTCAGGGTAGTGCCCGAGCGTGAGAAAGCGTGACGGTTATGCTCGGAGGCCTCCACACCAACAAGGACATCGAAGTGATGCTTCTTGATATTGAAGTTGTAGTCGGCTGTGTTGGTCCAGGTCCAGCTCTTCAAGCTCGATGTACCAACACTGCTTCTGCCGTCGGGATAGCCGCCGCCATGCAGGGGGGTGCTGAACGATTCGTTCTGAACCAGTGTCCAGTCGATGCCGTAGAGCGATTTCAGTGTCAGCCCTTTAATCGGTGTGATATTGATGTAACCGTTGGCCAGCACGCGGTGGGTCTTCGACTCACCATACTGTCCGCCGTCAATCAGGCCCATCGCATTATAGTAGAACACCTCGATGGCATTGTTTCCCTTACCTAAGTTTTGTGGTGCCAGTGCCGAGGCATAGGGGGTGCCGTCCTCGTTATAGGCTGGTACGTTAGGCAGATCGACATAAGCCAGACGGGTGAGACCGCCCATCGCACTGAGCGAACCGCCACGCGAATCGTCGGCAGTGTGTATCTTACTATAGGTGTAACCGGTGTTGAAGCCAATCTTGACGAACTGATTCAGATTGTAGGTGCCGTTGCCTTTGAAAGAGAAACGGTTGTATTTGGCATCGACGGTGATACCTTCCTGAGTGGTATAGCTGCTCGACAGGTAGTAGGTACCCTTGTCGTTACCGCCCTGCACATTCAGGTTGTGGTTCTGCGACAGACCGGTACGGAAGATCAGGTCCACCCAGTTGGTGCTCACGATGCGCCCGTTGCTGTCGGTCATCGTGGCATAAGGCAGCTTGTTGGGGTCGCCGCCATTATTCAGCCAACCGCGGTTCTTGATATCGGTAAACTCCTGTGCTGTGAGTGGCTCCAGCAGTTTGGTGGCCGAGTTGAAACCGATGTTATAGTCGTAGGTGAGCTTGGTCTTGCCGGCATAGCCCGAATTGGTGGTGATGAGCACCACGCCCGCTGCGGCTCTCGAACCATACATGGCACTGGCAGCGGCATCTTTCAGGATGTCGATCGACTTGATATCGGCAGGGTTGATATCGGCTACAGGGTTGTAGTCGGTGCTCGAGGCGATGTTGCTGGTGTTGATGGGCACACCATCGACCACATAGAGCGGTGTGACGCTTGAGGTGATAGAAGCCACACCACGGATGTTGATGACTGGGGCTGAGCCCACCTGCGAACCCGTTGTGGATACCATCACACCGGCGGCATGACCTTCCAGCAGGTTGTCGATGCTATGACCTGTCACGCCCTCGAGCTTCTCCTTGTTGATAGAGGAGATCGACGAGATGACATCGCGCGACTTGGCGGTGCCGTAGCCCACCACCACCACTTCGTTCAACAGGCGTGCGTTCTCTCTCAGATAGATATCCACCTCGGTACTGGCGTCGTAAACCTCCAGGTCTTGCTGGTTATAGCCGGTATAGGTGACAACGAGGGTGTAGGGTGATTTGCCGGAAAGGGTGATGGTAAACTGACCGTTGATATCGGTTACGGCAGCACTGCGTGTGCCTTTGATCTGGATGGCGGCACCGATGATAGGCTCGTCGGTGCGCTCGTCAATAACCCGACCCTTCAGTACGTCCTGAGCGGACGCACCGAGGGTGGCGATTAGAAATAAAATGTATAATGCAAGTCTTTTCATATGCAGGTTATCCTGTTTTGATTAGTAAATGATTTGATGATGCTGATGATTATGGACGATAGCGGTTGCCGCCTGACACGTTCTTACCGAAGAAGAGGGCATTGGTCAGGATGCGACCGGTGCTGTACCAATAGCCACGATAGGTGGGCGATTCGCTGAAGAGCACGACAGTACCCTGTCCTAAGTTGTCGTAGGCCACGATGGTGGCATCCTTCAGACGTTTCTGGTTCTCCTTGGTGAGATAACCGCCTAACTGCTTGTCGCCTTTCAGTTGAACCAGTGAGGCAAAGCTGCTGGCAGGACGAGGCAGCACGTAGTTGCCGGTCTTCATGGTGTAGAGCTCGCGACTGTGTACGCCATAAGCCAGTGGGTTCGTGATGTCGAGGTCGGCAGCATAGAGCACACCTCCGATACGACTTGGACCGTTCACCTCGCGCTGTTTTGCATAGTCCAGACGCTTGTACTCGTTGGCATTTGCCTTGTCATCCTTCTTGTCGGCAGCGCCTTCTTGCTTCTCTGCCTTCTCGAAATGAGGTGCCAGTCCATTGGCAATCGCCCACTGTGAGGCGCGCTGTGAGGTGATCAGTATGCCACCTTCGCTCACCCATCTGCGCAAACGCTCTACAAACTGAGGTGAGAAGTGCTGATAGGTGCCGTCAACCAGGATAATGGCGGTGTAGCGGTTCAGTGGGGTACGGTCGGCATACTCGCTGAAGATCTTGGTCAAGGGGATATGATGGTGGTTGCCTAACAGGTTCCAGGTCTCGCCGATAGCGGTCCAGTTGATGCCACTGTAGCCACCAGTGCTCACAAAGGTTGCCACAACGGGCTTCTTCACCTCTATCAGGTTGTCGCTTCCCAGGTCGATACCTGCCTGACTCAGACCGGTCTTCAGACTGTAAACCTGTACGTTGGTCTCTGCTACCGCCCGACGGATGGTGTTGTACACGCTGTCAACGGATACGGTCTGATATACCAGTGGCACGAGCAGACTGCCTGTAGGTGCTTGCTTGACGCCTGCCTCTACCGTCTCGGTGGCAAAAGGCTTGTAGGCGGCTTTCACGTAGATGCCCTTGTCGAGCAACTCATACAGCACCTTGGTGGCATAGAAATCGGAGAAGTCGATGAGGTAAGCATATGCTGATTTGTTGAAGTTGGCCTGTTGAACGGCAGGCACCTCGCTCACCAGCTCGCCCACACCCGCTGCTGCTGTACGTGCGAAAGGCACGCCAAAACCATGGGCGGTGCTCCACGCGGTGATATCCATGAAGATGCTGTCAACAAACTCGGTGTGCTCGTCGAATGCGGCATTCACCAGGCGCCACTGTGCCTGTCCAAGGGGGATGACATAAGCATCGCCTGCCTTGAACTGCTTGCCAGCCTGACTGAAGTCTTTCGACAACTTGTGAACCTCGATCTTGTGGCGCAGCAGATTGTCGAGGAAGAGATTGGTGATGCCTTTATCTTCGGCATTGCCAAACACGATGTAGCCCTTGCCACCCTTGGTGATGGCGCTCTTGAAGAACTCCTGCTGATGGCGCAGGAACACCGCTTTCTGGTCGGTGCCGGCTTTCAGCGCACCAATAGCACTGCGTGTGTGGTCGCGCAGGTTCTTAGCAAACTTGTGGATGCCCAACGACGACTCCACCTGTACACCCTGCGAGCTGCCCACTTCGATGGTGGTGCCCACGCCGCCCTCAAAGTCGGGATAGGTAGAACCATAGATAGGTGAGATGTTATCGTAGTTCTCTTTGGTGAAATAGAGCGAACCGATCTTATCGAGCTCGGCACCAAAGTATTTCGACAGAATCACGTTCAGGTTGGCATAGGTGCTCTCAGGAATGGTGTAGTTCCAGGTGCTGCGCTCGGGTGAGGGCTCAAAATAGTAGCTGCTGTTGCTGCCCATCTCGTGGTAGTCGATGTAGATGTTAGGATACCACTGATGATAGTAAGCGGCACGGGCACGGCTCTCGGGGTGAACGAGTGCAAACCAGTCACGGTTCAGGTCGGCATAGAAGTGATTGCCACGCAACGGTGTGAAGCTCTGTGTGTGCTCGATGTCGAGTGCATCGCTCACTGGTGGGATGCTGTGGAACGCGTTGAAATACTGGGCGGCACGCTCACGACCGTCAGGATTCAGGGCGGGCTCTATCAGTATCACGGCATCGCTCAGGCGCTTCACGATGTCGGCATTCTTAGTGGCTGTGAAATAGTAGGCTGCCAGCACCGAGGCATCGGTGCCTGCCAATTCGCCGCCATGCACGTTATAGCCCAACTGCACAATCACTTTCTGATCATCGTAGTTGGAAGCATAGGGCTGAGTGGGGTCCACCAGCTTGACATGTTGCTGACGAATCTGTTCCAGGTTCTTGATGTTATCGGGGGTTGAGATGTGCAGAATCACATATTCGCGGTTCTCGTGTGTGTGACCGATGACCTTGAACTGTGCACGGTCGGATAGCTTATCCAGCAAACGGAAGTACTCTACCACGCGGTCGTATCTTACAAGTGCTGAACCAATGGGGAAACCGAAGAACTCTTCGGGTGTGGGTATCGACTTGTCAAACTGTTCGTTACTGCCAAAATAGTAACTCGACTGTGCTTGTGCCACCAGACTGATGAGCACAGCAATGGCTAATGAATAAAGTTTTTTACTCATTTCTCAACAATTTTAATAATTAATAATGTTTATGTTTGCTTACTTCTGAGCTGTAAGAGCGTTTTCAATTTTAAGGAATCCATAGCTCTCCAGGTAGTCCTGACCTTCTGTTGACACCCAGTCGGCAAAGCGGCGCAGCTCCTGATTGTTGGTCGTGATGCTGATGCTACCGGTAGGCAGACTGGTGTGAGGCAGCTTGTCGAGATAGGCTGTCAGCTTGTCGATGTTGCTGATAGCCGAGCGCTCTTCGTCGCTGATGCGGCCGTTGCCATCCAGGTCGGTAGGCAGCACGGTCAGTCCGTTTACTGGCTGACGTGTGCTGTTGTCATACACCAGGCTTGCCACATTGAAGGCAATCGCATCCTCATGACTCTTCACGGCGCTGATCAGGTTCTCCTCGCTGCCTAAGATCTTCTTACCCTTCACACGGTTGGGGCTGACACTCAGGTCTCTGGCCACGATATTGGTGATGGTGGCGTGACTGCCTGTGAGTGAATACACAGTGCCAGGCAACTGCTTCTCGCCTTCGTCCTCATCGTCTTCGAGGGCTTCCAACAGGTCGCGCTCCACAAACAGCTGCTGCTTCAGTTTGTTGTTCAATCCCTTTGAAACCTTCTTGTTCTGCAGCAGTTTGTTCTCTGAGTTGGCGATAGGCAGCAGGGCAAAGCGTCCGATGCTGTTCACGTCGTCCTGTTCCGAGAGGCGCACTGAGGCATCAGCCTGTTCGCGGGTCTTGACAACGGTAGCAGAAAATGCCGGATTCACCTTGTGATACTCCTTGATGAGGCCTTCTACCATCTGGTGTGTGAATTGAGCATCATTCACATTGATCTGCAAAGGCTGAGTCTGCGCCATCATAGGCATACACATCAAGCCAAACAGACATAATGTGGTTACCTTACGCTTTCCCTCCTTTACATTCTGAAAATAATTCTTTCTCATAATTCACACTTTTTGATTTAACTTAATGAAATGTCTTTTTGACGGTGCAAAGGTACACACTTTAGAATTATCCTCCAAATTTCGGTTAAAATTCAGAAGATAATCCTAAAGTGCTTAATTTATCTTGATGTTTATTCTAAAACAGCCCTCATGTCGGCCCTGATTTAGAATATTATTCCAAATAACCTATAAAAAAGCGTTAATTACTATAGGTGTGCACGCTTGCGCCAGCTGTTGAGGGCAGATAGTTGATGCCCCACCAGCATATCTGTAGCAGCACAAACGCGACGATGAGCACGCTTAGTGCCAGTCGCTGTTTGTGCTGTGGCAGTAAGCGGTAGTGTATATACACCAGGTACGACAGCCAGGTGATGGCTGCCCAGGTTTCCTTGGGGTCCCACGACCAGTAGTGTCCCCATGCCTCCTTGGCCCACAAGGCGCCAAAGAGCATGCCGAAGGTCATGAATGCCAGTCCCACGTTCACCAGGTTGTCGGTAATCTCCATTTCCTGTTCGTTGGCGGTCTGTTTCTTGAAGCAGAGCAGGTAGATGGCCATCACCGCCGCTGCGCCCAGCACAGCATAGACAAACATAGATACG
>JAEEGK010000926.1_pt1 | contig 73357 bp, 64 predicted proteins | sample 8958771 | NCBI WGS metagenome assembly JAEEGK01 (sample SAMN16246547, study PRJNA631951) | gut metagenome | biome: gut microbiome; feature: rumen; material: SC-attached | host: Bos | place: Iran: Karaj | collected 2018-10
GCACGTGAATATGGTATCAGGAACACCGTCGCGCTGGCAGACATGGCTTACCAGCGACGATTTCTGTGACGCTATCAGCAGGGTGAAGATCTGCCGTGCCGGAGGAGAGAAATTCTCCGACCAGCTGCTTGCCCTGATGAGAAAGGTCACAAAAGCTCGTATCTTCAACTGCTACGGTCCGACGGAAATCACCGTGGCCTCAAATAACAAAGAGCTCACGCACGCAAAGCTTGTCACCGTAGGCAAACCACAACTGAATGTCAAGGAGTTTATTGTAGACCAAGACGGCAATGAGTTGCCGGTGGGTGTCGTAGGTGAATTGTATATCGGCGGACGCGGAGTTGCACGAGGCTATAACAACCTGGACGAGATGACCCGCGAGCGCTTTGTTGACTATCACGGCGAGCGTATCTACAAGTCTGGCGACTACGCAAAGTGGCTGCCCGACGGCGACGTGGTGATACTGGGACGTACTGACCATCAGATCAAGCTGCGCGGCTTACGCATTGAGTTGGGCGAGATTGAGAATGTCATGCTAAAGGTTGAGGGCATGAAGAAAGTGGTTATCCTGATTCGGAAACTGAACGACAAAGAGCACCTTTGCGCCTATTACACGGCCGACCGGGAGATTGCCCCTGACGCTCTCAAGGCAGAGATCTCGAAGAGCCTGACTCAGTATATGGTTCCGACCGCCTATCTGCAACTTGCCGAGATGCCGATGACTCCTAACGGGAAGACTGACGTAAAGGCATTGCCCGAGCCGCAACTGGCCGTTACTTCAGCTTATGTGGCTCCGGCAAACGACACCGAGCGCACCTTCTGTGACATCTTTGCCGCCATCCTCCAGATGGACAAGGTGGGAGCCACCGACAATTTCTTCGAACTTGGAGGTACGTCGCTGGTAGTAACCAGAATCATTATCGAGGCCGACAAGGCTGGCATGCATGTGGCTTACGGCGATGTATTTGCCAATCCCACACCACGCCAATTGGCGCGTCTCATTACGGGAGAGAGTACGGAAACGGGTATCGACGAGGTGGCTGATTTTGACTATACAGCCATCAACAACTTGCTTCAGCACAACACGCTCAATTATTTCCGCAACGGAGAACGCCAGCAGCTGGGTAATGTGCTGCTAACGGGTGCCACGGGCTACTTAGGCATTCACATCCTGCGCGAGCTGATTGACTCGGATGCGCCGAACATCTATTGCCTGGTACGCGGAAAGAGCCTGGAGAAAGCCGAGAACCGTCTGCGCACCCTCCTGTTCTATTATTTTGCCAACGCCTACAAAGACTTGTTCGGCAAGCGCCTGCATGTGGTGCTGGGTGATGTCACAAGCGACTTTGGGGAGGACATTCAGGTAGACACGGTATTCAACTGCGCCGCCATCGTAAAGCACTTCTCCGAGGGAACAGAGATTGAGGATGTGAACATCGGAGGCGCAAAACGCTGCGTGGAGTATTGCATCAAGAAGGGTGCGAAACTCATACATATATCTACAGCCAGCACGCGCGGCTTGTGGGTAGGAGAACCCAAAGACGAGACTTTCACCGAGCAACGTCTCTACATGGGACAGTATTTGGGCAACAAATACATTTACTCGAAGTATATGGCAGAACGGCTGATTCTCGACGCCGTAGCCCTACACGGTCTGCGGGCGAAAATCATGCGTGTGGGCAATCTGGCGGCCCGCTCTACCGACGGTGAGTTCCAAGCCAATTTCTCCACCAACTCGTTTATGGGGCGCATCAGAGTTTACAACATGCTGGGCTGCTGTCCGTATGGTATGCGCAACAAACGTGTGGAATTCTCTCCCATCAACGAGGTATCGCACGCTATTGTGCTGCTGGCTACCACACCAAAGGAGTGCGTTGTTTTCCATCCTTATAACATCCACACTCAGTTCCTTGGCGATGTGCTGACAGGACTCAGTACGGTGGGCGAAGGAATCCGCTTCGTAGAACAAGAGGAGTTTGCCGAGGCAATGGAAGCAGCGAAGAACGACCCGCAGAAGGCACGGCAGATGGCAAGTCTGCTGGCTTATCAGGATATGGCTCACGGGCAAAAGACTACCGACGTCAACCGTGATAACGACTATACCACACAAGTTCTCTACCGTTTAGGCTTTGCCTGGTCACCCACCTCATGGGATTACGTGGAGCGCATGCTCACGGCCATTGGCGGATTCGGTTTCTTTGAATGATAATCTTTAGAATGCAGCGTATTCCGGACAGCCCGTTACCCGCATGGCCAGGAATTACCCAATAACAAAAAAACACTCCACAATGAAAACAATAGAATTGGAAGAGGCCAGACGCCTCGTCGCTGAGGGTGGTCTGTTGCCCGATGCAGAACGTTATGAATTGCAGCAACAGCGTTTGCGCGAGTTGGTTGCTTACGCTCGTGAGCACTCGCCCTATTTTGCCAAATTGTATGCCGACGTACCTGAAGATTTCAAACTGACCGACCTCCCGCCGACAGAGAAACCGACATTGCTGGCCAACTACGACGATTGGGTTACTGACCGCCGGCTGCACCTTCAGGATGTGCTCGACTATGTCAATCGTGACCCGACGAAGGACCAAAGCCGGCTGTTGGGCGATTATACAGCCTTGCGTACTTCGGGCTCTACAGGCAATCCGCTTCCTATGGTGCGCGACGATTATCACAACAAGATTCATGGCCAACTGGTGGCTCAGCGGCTGTTGGCTGGTGCCTGTACTGATGCTATGGACATCTCCAAACATCGCCGCGCATCGGTCATTCACCTTTCCAACGGTGCTTCCAGCTACGGTGCCTTCCTGCGCATGAAGGCAGCCCATCCCGAGCATGCCGACAATCTGTTGGGCATATCAGTTCTTGAGTCTGTTCAGACCATTGTGGACAAGCTCAACGACTTCCAACCCGAGACGATGGCGGGCTATCCTTCGATGATGGTTCAGCTGGCGGTAGAGCAATTGCAGGGACGCCTGCATATCTCGCTAAAGCACTTGGCCACGTCAGCCGAGATGCTCTCCGAGGAGAATTTCGACCTACTCAGAGAGGCCTTCCAGTGCCCGGTAGCCAACAACTATTGCATGACCGAAGGCGGCGAGATTGCCATGACGCGCAACTGTCCCCATTTGCACATCAACGACGACTGGGTGATTGTGGAGCCTGTCGACAAGGACCTGAAGCCATTGGGTATGTCTGACGAGTGGTCAACGGGCATCCTCGTGACCGACCTCAGCAACTTCGTGCAACCGATTATACGGTATCATGTAGGTGACGTCATTCGCGTGCGCCCCTCTACATCCGACTGCTGCCCGTTGCCTATCATGCAGATTCAGGGCCGCACTTTCGACAGCTATACCATATGCGGGTGCACCTTTAATGTCGTAGGCCTGTTCTCCAAGGCAGAAGTGTGGCCCGACTTGGTGCGTTTCCAGTTCGTGCAAACCGATGAGGAGACTATCGAGGTACGCGGCGTATGCAAGTCCGACCCACAGACGGTGCTCCCACCGCTCTGCAAACGCTTGAAGGAATTCCTCGCCCAGCAAGACTGTCCGGACGCCCGCTTCACGTGGTCCACCGAACCAGCCATCCCCAACAAGCGCGGTGGCAAAATACCCATTTTCGTAAAAAACTTCTGAACCGATGACCAACGACGAACGTAAAGAGCTGACCACCCATTTTTGGCGTTACCTTTGGTCGTCAATCCTCATCACGCTGTCTGGCTGCCTGGGCAACGTGGTCGATGGTGTCATCGTGGGCAAACTTATAGGTGCCGATGGTGTAAGTGCCATCAACTATTCCAAGCCCGTGGTGCAGTTGATGATGACGCTAAGTCTGCTCCTGGCAGCCGGCGGCAGCATGCTCGTAGGTTTTGCTTTGGGCAAGAAGGATTTCGTGCGTATGCGCTATGTGTATACTCACTCCATGCTCAGCAACTTCCTCCTCAGTTTCGTGTTCACACTCATAGGCCTTATGATGCCGCTATCAGTGGCAAGCCTCCTGTGCGACAATGAGCACCTCTTGCAGCCCACGCTTGAGTACTTGCAGCCTATGCTTTATGGAGCACCGGCGTATATGATGATGTGGACCATCAGCCTTATGATCAGCGTTGACGGTAGTCCGCGCCTGGCATCAGTGGCCATCGTTGTCGATAATGCCGTCAACCTCGGCCTCGACCTCGTGTTCATACAGCTTCTCAACTGGGGCATCGCCGGGTCATCCACGGCCACGGTTGTAGGCCATCTCGTAGGCATAGCCATCATGCTCATCCACTATCGTAAAGCCGATAACCAACTCCATTTCTCTTTCCGTCATGAAGCCCCTGAAGGCAAGAACATCATCTCGCAAGGCACTCCGTTGGCCCTTGCTTCCGTGTGCCTGACTCTGCTCCTTTTTTCTGCCAACAGCATTGTCACCAATACTCTTGGACGTAGTGGTATCTTTGCGTTTGCCGTATGCATGAACCTGCTACAGGTGTATAACCTCTTCGTTGCGGGCACTTGCCGTACCCTACAGTCGCTGGGCGCCATCCAGGCGGGCAAGGGTGACAACGAGACCTTCAACCTGGTGCTACGCAAGTCTTTTGGTTTTATCACCTTATCCATGGCCGTCACCTGCCTCCTGGTATGGCTCGACCCACAGCTGATAGCCAACCTCTTCGGCGCAAATGCACGAGGCTATACTGCCGAAACAGTTCCTGCCTTACGTATCTTCGCCCTCAGTTTCATACCTTTCTGCTACATTTATGTACTGATGATAGTATACAAACTGTATGGCCAACACCGTATGGCTCTGTTCATCTCATTGGCTTTGTCGCTTACGGTGATCCCAGTACTTTGGGCATTCTCCAAGTGGAGTCCCGACTGGTTATGGTACAGCTATCTGATTGCCTACTTCATTGAGATTATATTCATTTACGTCATCCATAAAGCTACACACATTAGATTTGAGATAGTGGAAAAACACTAGTAATGAAGAAATGGATATGAGAATCGGTTTCAGAATGTCTATTGTCTTAGTCTTAGCAGCTGTTTGGTTGCTCAGCTCATGTGGTGACATGTTCGAGACGCACCCTTATGATGTGAACTTCAAGGGCAAGAAAGACATTAATGAACAGAATATCAAAGAGATTGAAAAAAGATTCTCAGACAAAGAAACCTTGCATATTGCTTTTATTAGTGACACACACGGCTGGTATAGTGACATGAGGGATGAGATTGCCCATATCAACAAAAGGCAGGACATCGACTTCGTGGTTCATTGCGGGGATTTGACGGATACCGGAACCTCTAAGGAATATGAGTGGACGCTGGACATCCTGAATGATTTGCGTTATCCGTATGTGGCCTTAATCGGCAATCACGACTTTCTCGGTACAGGCAATCAGGCGTATAGCGTATTGTTCGGTGACATGAACTTCTCGTTTATTGTCAGCCGGGTGAAGTTTATCTGCCTGAACACGAATGCAACAGAGTATGACTATATGGCAGCCGTGCCTGACTTCGACTACATGGAGGAAGTCATTGCAAAGGATACGGAAAAATTCGACCGGACCATCGTCATCATGCATGCACCACCTTATAGCGACCAGTTCAACAACAACGTATGCAAGGCATTCCGCCGTTATCTTGACTTCTTCCCGGGTTTGATGTTTTGTGTCTATGGCCATAATCACAACGACGTGGTCAGTGACATCTATGGCGACGGACTTCTCTTCTATGGCATTGACTGTGCCGAGCACCGCAACTATCGCATACTTACTCTTACACCTGACGGCTATGAAATGGAACAAGTATTTTTTTAGTGCCGTTTTGCCGTTGCTTATATGGCAGAATGGACGGGCTGCCAGCATAGAGTGCGCGAATACCTGTTATGCGAGTATTGAACAGGTTGATAACGATGAGGTTGCTGATGACATCGTGGATGAAAATGCAATGATAGAAAACTCTGTTGCGGACAGCATCTACGTGGAAGACCGTCAGGAGAGCCGCTACGACAAGCGGGTACACCGCTATAGAAAGCATTGGGCAGCACTCATTCCCACCCAGTTCGTCATACAGAATGCCGGGAATATGGGCCTTTTGTCTGCAGGTATTGGATGGGACTACGGCAAAAGGAAACAATGGGAGACTGATTTGCTAGTGGGTTTTATCCCTCAGCATCAGACGACACGAGGAAAACTGACGATGACACTGAAAGAGAACTTCATCCCGTGGAGCTTTGACTTGAAACGCGGATGGAGTGTTGAGCCGCTGACTACAAGCGTGTACATGAATACTGTTTATGGGCATGAATTCTGGAAATCGCAACCCAGGCGTTATCCCAGCAAGTATTATGAATTCATGTCCACCAAATTTCGTTTGAATGTAGCGCTTGGACAGCGCATTACCTGGCAGATACCCAGTCAGAAACGCTTCAACGCCCGTAGTATCAGTCTGTTCTACGAGATAAGCTCGTGCGATTTATATATCCGCACAAAGTTTATGGAGCATAGTGTGCCTCTGAAAGACATTCTTGGTTTGTCACTCGGAATCAAGTTACAAACATTGTGAATAGCTCATTCCGGACGGCACACAAAAACGAACTGAAAACACTGGTATCCTAACTATTCATAATCGTCGATGACGGCATTAATGAAGTCGTTCATCGGCTTAGCCACCTTGAACACCTTCACCATCTCGTCAAGCCAGCGGTCACCTTCGAAAAAGGTATTTGGAACGGCTTTCCAACAACAATAGTTCTTCATGCGCAGATAATCGATAAACTCGTAGTCGCGCGGAAAACCAGCCGGAGCAGTCTTCAAAAACTCCAGCCCAAAGCCCTTTGCAGATGAGTCAAAATCTCCATGGCAAGGTTTCCCGAAAAATCTCAGGAACTTCTCATTCTCAACACACTCCCTCCAACGGTCAATGTTCGCCATTATCTCATTGCGACATGATGTCAGAATATCTGTTGGAAGCCAATAGCTTCCGCAAGCAAGCAGGCAATGGTCGGGCTCAAGATGAATGTAGTAGCCACCATGAAGCGCTTTTTTTCCATGGGCGGCAATATAGGCACCCATATGATTCTTATAAGGCGACTTATCGGGCGAGAAACGAGTATCTCGATAAAAACGGTAAGTGGCATCTTTCACCGTAATATGCGCAACAGAAGGGTCGAACTCGGCAATACGAAGAATAGCCTTTGCCGCACCTTCCTCGAAATTTGCTTTCACGGCCAGATACTCATCCTTGTGTTCCTGAAACCAAGGACGATTGTTGTTTGCGCTCACATCGCGCAAGAATTGCAAGATTCGTTTTGCATCCATTACCAGAACTATGAACTTTAAATGATGAATGACGCACTACTCAAGCTTTGAGCCTTCCATGTTCTTCGGGCAGATAGCGTTGAAATCGCACTTTCCACAATGAGGCGTACGACTGGTGCAGACATAGCGACCATGAAGCAACAGCCAATGGTGGGCCTTGGGAATGATATCCTCGGGGATATTCCTTATAAGCTCCATTTCCACCTTATAAGGAGTGTCGGCCTTCTTAGACACCAACCCCAGACGGTGGCTCACGCGGAAGACATGCGTGTCTACGGCCATCGTAGACTTGCCATAAGCTACTGCCTGAATCACATTTGCCGTCTTCCTTCCTACTCCTGGCAACTTGACCAAATCGTCCAGACTCTGTGGCACCTCACCGTCGAAGTCACTCACGAGCATGCGCGACATCTCGACCAGATGGCGGGCCTTCGAGTTGGGATAAGACACACTCTTAATATAGTCCAAAACCTCATCGGGCTCCACCCCGGCCATTGAGCGCGCATCAGGGAAACGCCTGAACAACTCGGGGGTAACCTGATTGATGCGCTTGTCGGTGCATTGTGCGCTCAAGACAACAGCAACCAGAAGCTGGAAGACATTACCAAATTCAAGTTCGGTTGTTACTTCGGGCATCTGGTTGCGGAAATAGTCGAGAATGTATTGATAACGTTCTGTTTTCCTCACGACCGATTCACTTTGCTGGCCTGACTGGCAGGCACATGAAACAAATTATTTTTTCGTTTCCTCTTTCTTGGCGGCAGCTGCCTCTTTCTTGGCAGCGGCAGGCTTGTAAGCCTTGTTCAGACCTGCAACCACCTCGTTGGTGATATCGTAACCCTTGTCGGCATAGAGAATGTTGTCGCCAGCCTTACTCAGAATGAGGGCATACTTCTTATCCTTATTATATTTGGCGAGGAAGTGCTGAATGCTGTCGCGAAGAGCACCGTTGAACTTATCAGTCTCAGCCTGGAACTCATTGCCCAAACGGGTTTGCAAAGCCTGTAGGTCGTTCTGCTGCTTAATCAAGTTGGCATTGATGGCCTCTGCCTGCTCACGGGTATACGCGTTCTGCTGAACTTTCTGCTGGAAATTGGCAGCAGCTGTCTGAAGAGCCTGTCCTTTCTGATTAATGGTGTTCTGAATGTTCTGGCCTTTCTTCTGAAGAATGAGGCTGTACTCCTTGCAGAACTGATATTGCGACATGATTGAGTCGACCTCAATATAGGCAATCTTCAAGTCAGAACCACCTGTCTCAGCTGTTTGAGACTTCTCGTCAACCTTCGGGGCCGACTGATTGCATGATGCAAACACGCATGCTGCCATAGCAGCCATAAAAAGAATTTTTTTCATTTGTTACTTTTTTATTTTAATTGTTTATTATTTCCTTTTTAACTCTCCGAATCAAGTTCATAACACATTGCTCCAACTTCGTAACTCATTACTCCAGCTCTGTAACTCATTGCTCTATACCAGCAAAACACATCACTGAAGTCATGCTCAATATGCCTTTCCTTGCTCACGCGCCTCACGATCCTGATCCATGACACAATGAATGCCGCGGTCTTTCATCGCCTGACTATCGTGAATGTGCATTGATTTGAACTCACCATCCTTTCTGAAAATGAGCTTAATGCATAATAATGCTATTCCTATAGCAATTATTAACACGCTGATGAGGAGAGTTTCAATCATTTTTTATTAATTTTGCGGTGCAAAGATAATCAGAATTTACGAAATACCTATAAAAAATACATTAATAATGAATAAAAGTGACTTAAAACCAGCTCGTGTGTTCGAGCAATTTGCAAAAATCAATGAAATTCCACGCCCCTCAAAGCGCGAGGAGAAGATGATTGAGTATCTAACTAATTGGGGGAAAAGCCATAACCTTGAGACCGTAGTCGACGAAACTGGCAACGTTATCATCCGCAAGGGCGCCACACCAGGAATGGAGAACCGCAAAACCGTTATTTTGCAAAGCCACATGGACATGGTTTGCGAGAAGCTGGTCGACATTGAGTTCGACTTCGACAAAGATGCCATACAGACTTATGTAGACGGTGAGTGGCTTAAGGCTAAAGGTACAACATTGGGAGCTGACGACGGCATCGGATGTGCCATCGAACTGGCAATTCTCGACTCCGATGATATAGAGCACGGACCACTAGAGTGTGTATTTACGCGCGATGAGGAGACTGGACTCACGGGTGCCGAGGGCATGAAGGCCGGATTCATGACGGGTGACATGCTTATCAACCTTGACTCTGAGGACGAGGGGCAGATATTTGTCTCTTGCGCTGGAGGTCGCAACACGACAGCCACCTTCCGTTTTGAGAAAGAAGACGCCCCCGAGGGCTTGTTCTTCTTGAAGATATCGCTGAAGGGCCTGATTGGCGGCCACTCGGGCGATGACATTAACAAGAAACGCGCCAACGCCCTGAAAGTACTTGCCCGCTTCCTCTATCAGACACAAGAGCGCTATGGCCTGAGATTGGCCTACTACAATGCCGGTAAGCTTCACAACGCCATTCCTCGCGACGGTGTGGCCTTGTTTGGCGTACCAGCCGACAAGAAAGAGGATGTCCGCGCCGATTGGAACGTATTCGCAAGCCAGATAGCTGAAGAATATCATGTAACAGAGAAGTCCATGCAGTTCAATATGGAGAGTGCCGAGCCCGAGAGAGTTATTCCTCTGGAAACCAGCACTCGCCTGGTTCAGGCATTGCAAGCTGCCGACAATGGTGTCTTCGCCATGTGCCAGGACGAGGAGTTGGCTTGGCTGGTAGAGACCTCCAACAACGTGGCCAGCATAGTAACGTTCGATGATCATGTGAAGATTGTATGTAGCCAGCGTAGTAACGTAATGAGCGCGCTCGACAATCAGGCGGCAACCATCAAGGCCGTCTTCCAGTTAGCTGGTGCCGAGGTGGTACAAGGTGAGGGCTATCCCGCATGGCGCATGAATCCCGATAGCAAGCTCACTGCTCTGGCCGTAGCTTCCTATCGCAAGTTGTTCAACAAAGATCCGAAGGTGCTGGGTATCCACGCCGGATTGGAGTGTGGTCTGTTCTCCGAGAAGTATCCTAATCTCGACATGGTGTCGTTTGGCCCGACGCTCCGTGGTGTCCACTCCCCCGACGAGCGTCTGCACATTCCTACCGTTCAGATGGTTTGGGATCACTTGATTGAGATTCTGAAGAACATCCCCGCTTAAAGCGATATGACTCATAACTCAATGAAAAAGTTCATCCTTTTGTTCACCGTAACTCTTTTAATGATGAGCTGCGGTGAACAATATAAAGCCAAAGGTGTTGTAAAAGATTTTCTAAAAGAAAACCTTACTTCCACCGACTATTCCACCCAGCGTTTCAGCGATGTGGATTCTACGCGCAACGTTACTCCCGAGCAAGTGGCTGCATTGCGCAAGATGGCGGGAGAATGGAAGGTTTTCAAAAAAGAAATCAGCTATCATGCATATGAACAGCGCGATGCACTAAAATTTACACGCATGATGCTAAGAGTCAATGATGACACCTTGCAATGCACCTTCTATCTTGATAAGGAACTGAAGCAGGTTGTTGCTTTCAAGGCTTATTAAGACCGTCTGAGCATTACGAAACACTAACCCCGGCTTATGGAATGCCATAAGCCGGGGTTAACCTTAATAAAACCCAATTTAGAAATACTGTATTGTCTTTTTCTAAGCAAGCATGCGCCTCATGTAATTCCTGATTTCCTTACGCGCGGAACCAAGACGGTGCTCCACACTCTTATATGGCAACGACAGACGCTCGGAAATCTCGCTTACCTGCAAGCCCTCGCTGATGTTCAGACGGTAGATTTCGCGCTGGGAACCACTAAGTCTCGCTATACCCTTTTCAAGCAACTCATTAATCTCGACCGCAGAATAAACGGAGAGGGCATCAGAAGCCTCACCCGTTCTGCTCACCACATAATGCTCATATTCCTCGACAGTCTTCCTATGCCGCCAATAATCAAAAATCAGGTTCCTGGCAACTGTGAAGACCAGACTGGGCATCGTCAATGGTGTAATCATCTTATTCGAGGAGAGCAGACGGACAAAAACATTCTGCACTATGTCCTCTGTTTCGAGGGCATAGAGGGTATTCTTGGCTATGAATGCCTTTATCTCATCGTAATGTTCAGAGTAGTAATTGGCAATAATGCCAAACTTATCATTCTGCATATTCTTCAACACAGCTACATTGGATTTTGATATTGCAAATATAGTGTTTTTTTACGATACGAGTTTGTATTTTTTCCACAAAAAATGCCAAATGCAACATTTTCATATAATTTTGGTAATAAATAATATAGTTCATGCGAGACAACACGTCCAATTTTTGGCACGCAATTTGCAATAATTGCCGATAGAAAAAGAAACTTATAAACCAAAAAGTATGCAAAAAGGTAATATCGGGGTTACAACTGAGAACATTTTCCCCGTCATCAAAAAGTTCTTGTATAGCGATCATGAGATTTTCCTGCGCGAAATGGTGTCTAATGCCATCGACGCAACGCAAAAGATGAAAACTCTGGCTGAAAAAGGAGATTTCAAGGGCGACCTTGGCGATCTAACCGTGCATGTCAGCCTTGATGAGAAGAATGGTACACTGACCATTTCAGACCGCGGTATTGGTATGACTGCCGAGGAAATTGACAAGTATATCAACCAGATAGCATTCTCGGGCGTCACCGACTTCCTGGACAAATACAAGGATACAGCCAATGCTATCATCGGCCATTTCGGGCTTGGTTTCTACTCGGCATTCATGGTGTCGAAAAAGGTGGAAATCGTTACACGCAGCTATCAGGAAGGCGCAAAAGCTGTGAAATGGACTTGTGACGGATCTCCTGAGTTTACCATCGATGATGCAGAGCGCGACGCCCGCGGAAGCGATATAATTCTTTACATCGACGACGACTGTAAGGAGTTCCTTGAGAAGCATAAGATTCAAGAATTGCTCAACAAGTATTGCAAATTCCTGCCTGTTCCCGTATCCTTCGGAAAGAAAACCGAATGGAAGGAAGGCAAACAGGTAGAGACCGAGGAAGACAATATTATTAATAATGTGGAACCTCTTTGGACAAAGGCACCCAGCACCTTAAAGGACGAGGATTACAAGAGCTTCTATCGTACGCTCTACCCAATGCAAATGGAAGAGCCTCTGTTCTGGATTCACCTGAATGTTGATTATCCTTTCAACCTGACCGGTATCCTCTATTTCCCTCGAATCAAATCAAATATTGAGCTACAACGCAACAAGATACAGCTATACTGTAATCAAGTATTTGTCACAGACCAGGTAGAGGGTATCGTGCCAGACTTCCTCACACTTTTGCATGGCGTTATCGACTCACCCGATATCCCGCTGAACGTCAGCCGAAGCTATCTTCAGAGCGACCGCGACGTAAAGAAAATCTCTACATACATCACCAAGAAGGTAGCTGACCGACTGAACAGTATCTTCAAGGATAACCGCAAGGAGTATGAGGAGAAATGGGATGCTCTGAAACTCTTCATCAACTATGGCATGCTTACTCAGGAAGACTTCTACGAGCGCGCCAAGGACTTCTCGCTGATGAAGGATGTAGATGGAAAATATTTTACATTCGAAGAATACAAAACTCTCATCAAAGACAACCAGACTGACAAGGACGGCAACTTGATATACCTCTATGCCAACAATAAGGAAGACCAGTACACATACATTGAAGCTGCCCGCAACAAGGGCTATAGTGTGCTGCTCCTCGATGGTGATCTCGACACACCTGTGGTTTCGATGCTTGAGCAGAAGTTCGAGAAGAGCCGTTTCACACGCGTTGACGGCGACATCATCGACCGTCTCATTGTGAAAGAAGACAATAAGAAAGAAGAGCTCGCAGAGGCTGAACGTGACAATTTGTCAGAGGTGTTCCGCTCACAAATGCCTAAACTTGAGAAGGCCGAATTCTATGTTGAGGTACAGTCATTGGGTGAGCAGGCTCAGCCTGTTATTATTACCCAAAGCGAGTATATGCGCCGCATGAAGGACATGAGCCGTTTCCAGCCAGGCATGAGTTTCTATGGACAGATGCCCGACTCATACAATCTGGTGCTTAATAGCGACCATCCTCTTGTAAAGAAAATTCTGAATAACACCAATGCCAGTACAGCCGAGGCGCTGAAGCCTATAGAGGCTGAGATCAAGGGGCAGGAGGCTCGCCTTGCTGCCATCAACCAGGCTCAGGACAAGAAGAAATACGACGAGTTGACGCAAGAGGAGAAGGACGAGAAGACGAATACGCAGAAGGCCATCGACGAACAACACCAGAAAAAGAATCAGGTGATTGCCGATTATGCCAAGAACGACAATATCGTTCACCAGCTTATCGACTTGGCACTCCTACAAAATGGCATGCTCAAGGGCGCAGCTCTCGACGCATTCCTAAAGCGAAGTGTCGACCTGATTCAATAAGTATTCCTATTTCTACATCCTGAGTATCAGGCAATAGCACAATGCCGCTTTCCTCATTCATATACTATTGGAGAGAGTGGCATTGTTGTATCCATCCATGATACGGGAAAAGACATCGTGAAATCACAAAAGTGAACGAACAGTTTTGAACAGTTTTCTGTTCGCACGACATACCTGTCTAAAAAGTGAGAAGAATCAGAGAACACGGTTTATTCAGAGTGATTGGACTACTTTGAGTACTCTGATTCTTATGAGCAAATTTCCCTTGATTATACGTTTGCGTTTTTTAACAAACATCTTACTGGCTTTTAACGGTTTTTTGCGCTCTGCGATACTCCCATATTTGGTCGTCTCAAGTTTTAGCTGTACCTTTGTAGAAAAATAAAAGACAATGAAAAACTCTATATTTCTCTTTCTCTCGGCCCTTTTGTTGCTCTCGGCTTGCGGCAATAAAACCACGAAAAAACAAAGCGACAATAGCGCAGGAGCCTTAGTTACCGACTCAGCCCTGCTCATTAAGCCTGAGTTCGCAAAGGGCTTCACCGTGAAGTACATCGAGGATGGCGTACGCCTGGTGGACATCAGCGACCCGCAAAAAGGCGAGGATGACGAAGGCGCAATGGGAACCCATAAAAAACATGGCCAGAAAACAGCCGGGCGTGGCGAGAAGATGCAGAAGAGTTACCACTTCGCACTTATTCCACGCGGAACCAAGCCTGCCAACATCCCTGACGGGTATGTCACCGTTGAGGTGCCTATCAGACGCACCATCTGCATGACCACGCCGCAGCTCTCCAACTTTATTGCAATGGATGCCCTAGACTTTGTTAAGGGCATTACCAGCACCAAGAACCTTTATAATCAAGACGTAAAACAGCGTGTGAAAGACGGGCGCATCGTGAAGATTGGCATGGAGGGGAACTTCGACTCAGAGGTTATCATTGCTGCCAATCCAGATGTCATCTTTATCTCGCCATTCAAACGCGGTGGCTATGAGGCCATCAAAGAGACAGGTATCACGCTGGTTCCACATCTCGGTTACAAGGAACTCGATCCGCTGGGACAGGCGGAATGGATGAAGTTCATTGGAATGTTTACAGGCATGGAGAAAGAAGCCAACGAGACGTTCCGCGGCATCAAAGAACGCTACAACGAGGTGAAAGCCCTGGCACAAAAGGCAACAACTTGCCCTACGGTGATGAGCGGGGAGATGCATAATGGCAACTGGTTTGCCGTGGGCGGAAAGAACTATCTGGCACAGATGTTCCGCGATGCAGGCGCTGAGTACATATTGAAAGATGACACACACACCGGCGGCATTCCAATGGAATACGAGAAAATCTATTCGCTGGCCGCCAATGCTGACTACTGGCGGATTCTAAATAGTTTCCCTGGCGAATTCTCTTACGAGGCGCTGAAAGCCTCCGACCCGCGCAACGCCGATTTTAAGGCATGGAAGGAGCACCATGTGCTCTATTGCAACATGAAGAAGACCGCCTATTATGAGGCTGCAACGGTACAGCCCGACGTTCTGCTCAAGGATTTCCTTTTCGCTTTCCATCCCGAGCTTATGCCCACCGACTATCAACCCACTTATTATCAAATGCTAAAATAAAGCGGAAGCCCGGATAGCTTATAAAAATCCGAGTAATCTGAGTAATCCGAAACCCATAAACTGATGAAACGCCCTACCCTGCCCTGGATGCTTGCTTTGATGGCGATGATTGCCGTGCTTTTCATCGTCAACTTGCTCATTGGCTCCGTAAAGATTCCCGTGGCCGACATCTGTCGCATTCTTACCGGTAGCCACGAGAACGAAATCTGGCAGAACATCATCATGAAATCGCGCGTACCACAGGCACTTACCGCCGTGATGGCCGGGGCTGGCTTGGCCGTTAGCGGCTTGCAGATGCAGACAGTTTTCCGCAACCCGCTGGCCGGTCCTTCTGTTCTTGGCATCAGCAACGGTGCGAGCCTTGGCGTGGCTTTAGTGGTGTTGCTCTCGGGCAATCTCGGAGGTGTGGCACTCAGTCAGCTTGGCTATTTGGGCGATGCCGCCATGTCGGTAGCTGCCATCATCGGTTCATTGGCCGTGATGGCACTCATCGTCTGGGTATCTCAGAAGGTAAAAGGCAATGTAACCCTGCTCATCATCGGTGTCATGATTGGCTATCTGGCAACTGCCATCATCGGTGTGCTGAAATTCTTCAGTCCTGAAGAGGACGTGAAAGCATTTGTCGTGTGGGGACTGGGAAGTTTTTCACGCGTGTCGGGCGACCAGATGATACTGTTTGTTGTGCTAATGGCCATACTCCTGCCGTTGAACTGCCTGCTGGTCAAAACCATGAACCTGCTTTTGCTTGGCGACGGCTATGCCCGCAACCTTGGACTGAACATTCGCCGTTCCCGTCTTTTGGTGATTGGGGGCTCAGGCATTCTTGTAGCCATCGTCACCGCCTATTGCGGCCCGATTATGTTTATCGGCTTGGCCGTACCCCATCTCTGCCGTGCCATCTTCCGCACAAGCGACCACCGAGTGCTGATGCCTGGAACGGCGCTCACGGGTGCAGCCTTGGCCCTATTGTGCAATCTGATTGCCCGTATGCCGGGCTTCGAGGGAGCCTTGCCCGTGAATAGTGTAACGGCACTTGTAGGTGCCCCCGTCATTGCCAGCGTTCTTTTCCGCCGCCGAAAAGATGATTTCCAAGAATAAAACAACTGATATTAATTAAACTGAGGAATTCCTAGAGAAATCTAGAATTTCTAGAGCATCTAGAATATCTGAATATCTAGAAGTCCAAGAAAGCCTATATTTCCAGCTTTTTTAAAACACTCTACCATCCTCGTTAATGAGCAGAATAGAGAGTTCGCCCTGGGGTAACAACGGAGCACAATGCTCAAGACACCGGTTCTTCACAACACTTGCAAAACGCTCCAATTGGTACGCTGGCACTATCTCCCACAACTCACGTGCCAAAGTCATCAGGCGAGCCTTCTCCCTCACTTCCTCATTGCATCCAGCCTCTTCAAGCATCGTATCAATGAAAACTTTGTCCATAACCGTCCGCCTGCTATGCGTGTCCAGATGCCCAGCGGCAAGTTTCACCGCCTTGCCCATCATCACTCCGAGCGATACACGCGAAATGGCCAACTCGTCCGCTATCTTGATGGTCGCGCCAATATAATTGCCGTATTCCACAAATACCTGCGGGGGAAAATCAGGAAAACTCGCCTTCACGAAGCGCTCGCTCTTGGCACCGCTATTAATCACCACATGATTGTATCCGGTCGCCTTTGCTACCTCCATGCATTTGCGAATTGAGTTCAGGAATCCTTCTTCTGAGAAAGGTTTGATGATTCCTGAAACGCCAACTATCGAGATGCCATCTACAATACCTAATCGAGGATTAAAAGTTTTTTTGGCAATCTCGCGACCTTCTGGAACGCTTATGGTCACACGCAGGCTAATATTGGACGATGCTTGCCGATGGTCGGGCATTGCCTTTTCTGAGGCATGAATTGGATTGATATCAGTAATGATTTGCATGAGATTCTCGCGAATCATCTGCCGCGGAACCTTATTGATGGCGGGCTCGCCAGGGGGGTAATCGAATCCAGGGAGGGTTATCGTTCCAATACCCTCTCCACCTACTATATCAATCTGAGGTGTGTCACCTTGATTATTCACTCGAACAACACTTGCCTGAATCTCAATGCCTTTGGTAATGTCGGGGTCATCGCCGCTATCCTTAATGGTATATGCACCGTTATCGTCATAGAATACGGGCACAGGGATATGCTCCCCATTAGGCAAAGTCACGAAGACCTCAGCAGGCGTCTCGCCCCGCAAAAGACGGATAGTACCAGCCAAGGCGCTGGCCGTCGCATATGTGCCCGTGGTCAGTCCGCTATGCAACGGATAAAACTCTGGCAATAGTTTCTCCACCATCCGGCGCAACCCATGTTCACCATCAACACATTTGAACGTTCTTTGAGTTACTGGTCGTCTGATGGCAAACGCCCTGATGTTCAAAGCTTTTGCCGCTTCCACCTTTTCGCGGAAGCCACCGGTCAAACCACTCTCTTTCATCAAAACGGCATCGGGATGCAACTCTTCAAGCATTCGAAGCTCATCCTCTCCTTCGTGATAATAGCACAATTGCGTGTCACTTACACCCTGCCTTCTGGCCAAGGAAACAGAACTCTCGCGAGGAAGAATGCGATACATTATGCGCACGCCTTTTTCCTCCATCGCGCGAAGCTTGGCAATTGTCTGAACACCAGTCGTGGCCAACAAGAGTTTCCCTTGTAAGCCATCCACCTCGCGCGTAAATTGCTCCAAGTTGTCGAACCATTCTATCGCCTCATCACTCTCGGGAAAGATGCGCTCGAAACGAATGGCAGGTATCCGTAGCCTTTCCGCCACTATGGCCACCGTCTGATGCAAACGCTCGGCAAAAGGATGAGCGGCGTCAACAAGCAGTCGGATATGATGTTCCTGGCAGAACTGTTCCATCGAATGGTCGTCCATGGCGCCATCAACACGCACACCATGGTGGAGCGTCACTTGTTGATCGCCCGTCTTGGTGCTATAGAAGTAGGTGTTGCCAGCCTCTTCCAATTCTTTGATGGCCTTACGCCCTTCGGTGGTTCCGCCAAAAACAAGAATCATTCCTTTGCCTTTCTGAACATGTGGGTAAAATGACTTGAATAGAGTTCGGAGAGTCCCTTGCGATTATCAATTGACTCGCCGACGACGAGCATTGTCGTGAGCGTCAGGTTGTTATCGTGAACTATCTTTGCCAAATCCCTCAACTTTCCCCGGTAGATGCGCTGGTCGGGCCATGTGAGATGATAGCAGGCGGCAACTGGCGTATCCTCTGGGTATTCCATCAACAACTCGCTTTGCACATCATCGACAATGGCAGCACTGAGGAAGATGCACATCGTACTCTGACTTCTGGCAAGCAGATGCAACTTCTCTTTCTCAGGCATGGGTGTGCGACCTTCGCCACGGGTGAGGATAATCGTCTGTGTACGCTCGGGAATGGTAAACTGACTTCTGAGTTCGGCGGCGGCGGCAAGGAATGATGAGATGCCTGGCGTAATATGGTAATCCATCTTGTGAGCATCGAAGAAAGCCATCTGCTCCTGAATGGCCCCGAAGATACATGGGTCGCCGGTATGCAAACGGACAATGTTCTTGCCTTTATCGTAGAACTCCTTCATCAGCTCGCATTGTTCTTCAAGGGCCATCGACGCCGACGAGCGCACCACAGCACCAGGCTTATGACACATTGTAAGCTCGCGAGGAACCAGACTTCCGGCATAGAGAATCAAGTCGGCCTGCTCGAGCAATCTACGGCCACGCACGGAAACCAAATCAGGATCACCAGGGCCTGCCCCGACTATCTCGATGTGCCCTTTTCGCAAGCGCAAATACTTCTTGTCGATAGCCAAGGCTGCCGTATAATTGGCACCTTTCACTTTTTCGATAATCAACTCGCCATGATTGGAACCCAGGATTGCTGCCGCCTCGCATACGCTTGCCGTACCAACATGGTTTTTCACCACATCGCTTGGATTTGGCACTTTTACCGAGGCCAACTCCTCGGATGTGAAAAACTGGACATTCTCGTCATTATCCCTCAGCACATCTATAAAGGGCTCATCGGCCTTCAAGTCAATAGTGCAATACTTGCTGGCACAAGGCAAGACTCCTCTTTTCGAGAAAGCCTCGTCGATAGCATCGTAGATTTCCTCTGCCGGCTCTGCCTGATGAGCTAATCCGAACCCAATCGTCCCCACCATAGGCACGAAATGCAACACAAGCATTCCTTCAGGATAGTCGAGAATGTAGGGAGATACGGCTATGAGCAGCTCAAATCTGCCAGACGGTATCTCGCCAATATCACTTATCAGGGAAACATGCTCCGGAAGAGTACGCTCCAAATAGTCGGTTCCCTCATCGCGGACATCGAGCAGAAGGGCCGTCGGACGTTTGTTGACAAAGGCAAAGATGCACTCGTTCATGTCGTCCTCGCTGGCTATCGGCCAATTAAAGCGCTCGCCAAGCGTGTCGAGCGCCCAAAGTCCGGCATTATCGCTTTGTGTGGTAATCACAGGCATTGCACCCAAAGCCGAGGCAACCTGATCCGTCAGTTCGTTAGCTCCCCCCACATGGCCAGAGAGCACAGAAATGGCGTTATGACCGAAAGAGTCGACGCAAATCACCGCGGGGTCCTCATGCTTGTCGTTGACCATCGGCGCGATCGTACGCACACAGATGCCCATTGCTCCGATGAACACAAACGCTTCGAAATTCTTCCATTCCTTCTGAACATCCTTCCTGTTGATGATGCGGGCATGGAACTCTTGTTGTAATGTCAGAGCCACCTGACGGCCTGCATCGCTCACTTGTATGATTGCTATTTTCTGCATTTTAATATCTCAATCGGATTAAATTCGTTTAATTTGATACGCGACGAAGGCTCTTGACGCAGGCCAAGCTCTGCACATGCCTCCTTGAAAAGTAGTTTGCTATCAGGCCGGTCAGTAACTTTCCGCACACCGTCAGAAGTAACGCTGTTCATCACGATACAACCGCCATCGGCCAACACGGACCGAACTATTGTCATAATCTCTTTCAGGCAGCCGCCATGACCACCAATAAACACGGCATCGGGGCAAGGAATGGCCGACAAATCAGCTTCCATGAAGTCGCCGATGTGCACTTGAATTCCAGGCGCTCCGAAACGATGGCTGTTCTGACACATCAAAGCCTCACATTCATTCCGAATCTCAAAGGCATGAATAGTCAAATGAGGGAATTGCAGACGAGCCTCAATAGAGACACTTCCCGTGCAAAAACCAATATCCCAAAACACGCGCTTCGATTGAAGCTCTAGCGCCTGAAGGGTCAGTAGCCGAATCGGCATCTTCGTAATCATCTTCTCGCGGCCGTCAAGCAAAGCAAACTCATGGTCAGGTATTCCGAAGAGAGAAGGTCTGACACCAGTCGAAAGCCGGGAGTTGTCGGCCTCAAGAATGATGCAATTGGGATAGTCGAAAGTAAGTTTCGCCGCTTCCTCTAACATCATCGATGAAACCTTCTCGAGCTCCGGGTTGCCCAAATGCTCACCCACATGAATCGTGTAGGAATTGTATCCATATTCCAACATTCTTGAGGAAATGGCCGCAGGAGTGTGCTCACGGTCGGTCAGCACGCCAATCATCTCCGCATGCTCAATCAACGCCTTGTCGAACTCCGGCCATGGCCTTCCTGTCAACGAGACGATTCGCATGTTATGGTAAGGCAACACAAGCCGGTGGGCCAGCATCTGCAACGAGTTGAATGACGGGTAGAGCACAATCTCGGCATCAGGCATCTTGCGCTTGATGGTGTTTGCGAAGCCAAAGAACAACGGGTCGCCCGAGGCAAAGACAATGACGGGCGACGAGCGATGGGCATCGTGTAATGAGAAATGCTCCTTATACCTCTCGAACACGGCATCTAACGGAACGGTAATGTCTATCCATTCGGCATCGTCCGGCAGAAATGGAGAAACTATCTCATGATGCCGTCTGCCTCCTGAGAAGACTTCACCGGAGCTGATTGCCTCCATCACCTTTGGCGGGAAAAACGGTTTCGGATGGTCGGTGATTCCAATGACTATAAACTTCATAAATCACGGCCAGGTTTTAGTTGTGCGGCATCATCGAAACAAAGAATGGCATTACATAGCGTTGCCGCCAGATTGCTTCCGCCCTTGCGCCCTTCTACTATAATCTTCGGAATGTCAGCAAACGGCTTCACCATGTGCTTCGACTCGCGTACATGCACGAATCCGACCGGGGCGGCAATAATGCCTGCCGGGCGGGCCTTGCCCTTCCGGATTAAATCGCAAAGCTCCATCAGGGCCGTCGGTGCGTTTCCAAAAGCAAACAATGCGTCGGGATGCTCCTCAACAGCCAGGCGGATACCTGCTTGTGTTCGCGTAATATTCTTGTTTGCGGCCATCTCTGCCACACGCGCGTCGCCAAGATAGCATTTCGCCTCGATGCCGAGCCGGGCCAATGCTCCTTTCCGAATACCGCTTGTCACCATCGTCACATCGCTGATGATTGTCTTCAGCTCACCATTTGCCACTTTCTCGTACAACCGCTCAACGGCGCCCTCATCCGTATAGAGAATATTCTCCATATCGAAGTCGGCCGTCGTGTGAATGGCATGAAGCAAAGCCCACTTGTGTCCGAGTGGCAGGTCTTTATTCCTCAGCTCGCCCTCAATGGTACGAAAACTCTCGATCATGATGTTCTGCCCGGGTTTTCTTCCTTCCTGGTCTGACAACCCCTCACGGTAATAGCCGCGTGGCGTAATCATCTTGTTGTTCCACGCATACGATTGGGAATTGCCGATGATGAGGACCGTGAACATATCGATATCCTCAGGATTCAACTCGGCCAGAGTGGTCAGGCTTACCTCCTGCTCTTCCCTGCCCGCCTGACGCACGTAGCCCACCGGGGTCTCAGGTGAGCGCCCCTCTTTCAGAAACAACTCTTTCAGACGGTACAGCTGCCAGTATCGCCCGACGCTCTTGGGATTGTATACGGCAGTAACGAAATCGGCCGTCGCCGCCGCCTTGATGCGGCGCTCAATCAAGTCCCACGGGGTCATCAGGTCGGAAAGCGAGATGACACAGAAGTCGTGCCCTATGGGTGCGCCCAGCAACGAGGCTGCTTTCTGGAATGCCGATATTCCGGGGTAACTGACGACCTCGATGTCGGAGCCGCGCTCGCGACTCATCTCGTAGATAAGCGGAGTCATTCCATAAATACCCGCATCGCCACTACTGATGACGGCCACCGTCTTTCCTTGCTCAGCCATCTCGAAAGCTTGAGCGGCACGATCGCGCTCACGTTTCATACCCGTATCGATACACTCCGCATCAGCACGAAGATATGGTTGCACGAACTGAAAATAGTATTTATATCCCACTACCACGTCGGCCTCCTTAACGGCCTTGATGACGGCAGGAGTAATATCCTCCCTGCTTCCAGGGCCAAGGCCAACGACATAGATTCTCGGTTTCTTCATGTTCAATCAAATGTTTGTCGGCGCAAAGTTAACAAATAAATTTGAATTATCTGTATGATAAAAAGAAATGTATGCCCCACCATTCCGGCAAAGACATACATTTCGAGAGAGAGAGAGTATCTTTTTTCTCGTAGAGGGCTGCTCTACGATTTTTAATGAGCCCTCTGTGAAGCTAACTCATTACTCTGGGTTCTTTGAGTGATAATAGTCAACCACCTCGGCCTGACGGGTGTGGTTCATCCATATCTGGCGGATGTTGTCGTACTCGAGCAAGCCTTTGGTCAGCATGGTGTTATCGTCGCAAGTGTAGCCGGCGCCAGCGATACCGAAATAGTTCTTCCAACTGGTGTCCTCTACCTCGCCTTCGCTATTCACCTCGAAGTCGGAGAACTTGGTTACGCCCTCTGCCAAATCGTCACCGGCCATATCGTTATGAGCATGGTCACCAGCAATCGACATCAGCGGAGCGCAGAACACCTTACCACTCTTAATACCGGCTGCCTGCATGCGGCCACGTACCTGCACCTTGAAGTTGTCGGCCATGTCAACTGTACCGACGAAGTAGTTCTTGTTAATCTTCTGGAGTGCCTCTTCCAACTGAGTGTAGCGGATGTTTGCCTTATAAGTGTCATACTCGTCAGGGTTACCGTGTCCCATGAATGCGACCACGCCCTGAGCGGCATTGCTCTTGAAGTTTGCGTCTAGCGCAAGAGCTACATTGTTCACGTCTGTCTCGGCATCAGCGAGCAACGGAAGACCAATCTTCAAGGTCACCTTCGAGAGATACTCATCGTCAATGTCACCATTGGCATTGTTGGCAAAGTCCTTTACGGCATTCACTACACGTCCGTACTCCTCACCTGGGATTACCTGCAAGGACTGAACGATGATTTCCTGATACTTCACGCGGCCGAAAGCCTCCAGCCAATACTGGGGAGCATAGAAGTTGCGTGGGGCAACATTCTCACCGGCGGCGGCACGGTTGATACAAATGGCTGATGAGAACGAGAGGTAGACATCATAGCCTGAGAACTGGCTCTCGTAAGCTCTCTTGGTAGCGTCGAAGGCATCGTAAGCCTGCTGCCATGTTGAGCCGAAAGCAACCAGCAGGATAACCTTGTTGTTCTTCTTGTTAGCCTTCACATTCTCGTCGACGGCACGCTGATAGCGCTCCGTGTTAGAAATGTCGTCGTCATCGTCGCTACAAGCAACGAAACCCACACTGGCAATAATTGCCATCATGGCAATCATCAGAAATTTAATCTTCTTCATTTTTGTAATTCTGGTTTACGTTAGACTTATAATTGTTCTTTAATTTCTTTCCTTGTGCGAAACTCACTGATACCGACACGTAAACGGTTCTTCCCGGGCTGGTCGTACCAAGATGGAGGCCGTGGGGAGTGCGGTCGCAATAGTTGAAGATGTTGTCCACGCCAGCCTCCAGGCGGTATGTGAAGTTCCGGTGTTGTCCGAGGTTGTGAGTCGTTGTGAGTCTCCACAACTGATATCCTTTTCCGTCGCCATTAATCTGATAGTAGCGCTTGCTCGAGAAGCGTCCGTAAAGGCCTACACCAAGCTTATACGAAGGCGAGAACACATGGTTCCAAGTGGCAAACAGATTCCCCTTATGGTTAGCCGTTCCATCGATGACCACCTTCCTCATCTTGTCGTGCGTGGAGTCGTATTGGTTGGCATCAGTATCGAGATAACTATAACTCAATCCTGCCGAGATTTCCTTCCAAACATAGCGCAAAGAGACATCAACGCCCTTCGTACGAGCATCCTCAATATTCTGATACTCACGCACTTTGACCGGGTCGTACATCACAATCATATCAGCCGGAGCCTGCGTGCGGGGAATGGTAACAAGCGTTATCATGTCGCTTACCTTATTATAATAAGTCGTAGCCGTCAGAGTTAGTCCGCCAATCGTGTATTCTCCGTTCAGCGACCAATAGTCGGATGTTTGGGGTGTCAAATCGGTATTGCCCAGATAGAGATAAATGCCGTTCATGTCTCTTACATAGCGGTAATGCAGTTCCTTGGGCGTGGGCGCTTTGAATCCCTGGCTCCATGTGGCCCTGAGCCTGAAATCGCCGAGGCTAAGCATCGCCGAGAGCTTTGGCGTGAGTTTCCATCCGAACTGCTCATTCCGGTTCAGACGAAGGCCGGCCGTTATCTGCAAAGGATTGAGCAAGGCGAACTCATCTTGAACGTAGACGGCACCGGTGTTGTCTTTTGCCTTACCACCGTTCACTCTCATCGGAGCATGCAACCAGTCGTAGCGCCATTCAAGGCCAGTGCTCAGACGGTTCTCATAAGGAAGCTGGAACACTCCTTTGAGATGAGCCATCGTGCGTTGCTGGTCGCTTTGCAAGTCCTGTTGGCCGGGGAAATAAGGATAATAAGGTGTGTATTTCCCGTCCACATAACCTTCAACAAGCGTGGTGTCGGTGAACGTATAGTAATAAGCGTGCTTGTTCCAGTCAACATCGAGCGTCAACAAGTCCGTCTTATTGAGTTTCCAGCTACCTCCGGCACTAAGCGAGGCATTATGGTACTCGAGGTCGTAGGTTTTCACGTCAACGCTAGAATATTTTCCGCATGGGCGGTAGATGCGTTTCCAATAGAGGCTTCCGCTGGCGTAGAGCTCCATACCTTTCATCGGCGTGTAGGAAATGCGCTCACTCACCTGCCAGTTAGTATGGCGGTTTACCGTTTTGTTGCGCGAGTCGTAGATGGGAAACTCCGTCTGCTTCGGGTCTTCAGTAGCCGTGTTCTGCCAGCCGTCGCTATGTTGCACTTGGAAATTAGTCCAGCTGCTCCACTTTCCCCAGTTCAAACCAATGCCGTTATGTTGGCGCACATCTCCATAACTGCCCACTCGCGTTGTGTTCTCGACCAGCAGGCCTTCCTCGATATGCTTCTTGGTGATGATATTGACGACTCCCGCAATAGCGTCACTTCCATAGAGTGCGCTGGAGGCTCCTTTCACTATTTCGATGCGCTCAATGTTGTGCGGGTCGATTAGCCCGAGGTCGTTCTGGCCGCCCACATCGCCGTGAAGGCGCTTGCCGTCAATCATAATCAGGATGTAGCCATTGCCAAGACCATTCAGTTGCATCTGGGCGCCCATGTCGTCCTCGCTGAAGGCAAACGAGCTGCTCAGCATACCGAGTATTTCCTCGATACTCTTGCCAGCAAAATTACGGAGCATGCGTCCGCTGATCACCTCCGTCTGCACAGGGGCATCCTTGAGCAGATGCTGCGTACCCGTACCCGTCACCACCACTTCGGGCAGAGAGCCGGTCATTTCCTTTTTGTCTTGTGCAACGGCAGACACAACCATCATCATGGCTGTCAGCACCAATATAAATCTTTGCTTCATTTGTTCATATAGCCCCAAATCCTGGGGGCAAGATGCATTGTTGAATGCGAACGTGGCAGGTCTTCTGGCTCTCCCCTGTTCGTCGGCCTTCCCGCTTTAGAGCATTTCTGAAGCAGTGGCTTTACAGACGAACGTTTCGGCAAGGGGGATTACAGCTGCAGGAACAGCTCCGGATTCTCACTCGGATTCCCTTTCGTCGACAGGCATCTGCCTGCCGCATACCATATTCGCTTGCAAAAGTAATAGAAAAAATCTGAACCGCAAAGTGTTTTGCATAAAAAAAAGAAAAATACACATTGCGCGTATCAACAAAAGGAGTTCGTCTTCACAGACAAACTCCTCAGGAAAATGATAAATATAGATTAAAATTACTAGTCTGCCATAATCGATTGATTATGACAATGCAAATATACGATTATTTTCTATGATATGAATACAATTATACTATTTTAACTTGAAAAGCGCGAAGATGCTGATGCTCGTACTACTGAGAAAGCAATAAAACGCCTTATTACATGGAAATCGCAAAGGATTAAAAACGCTGCATTTCGGCATAAATGCGCTGAACGGGCAACCCCATCACATTGAAATAGCTGCCCTCGAGCGAAGTGACGCCGATATAGCCAATCCACTCCTGAATGCCGTAAGCACCTGCCTTGTCGAATGGCTGATACTTATCCACGTAGTATGAGATTTCCGCCTCTGTCAAGGCTTTGAATGTCACATTCGTAATCACTTCGAAACAATGTTGTTTCTTCAACGTTGTGAGGCAAACGCCCGTAATCACCTGGTGTTTCTTTCCGCTCAGCTTGCGAAGCATGGCAACAGCCTCGTCGCGATTAGCAGGTTTGCCCAGCACCTCATGGTCGAGCACAACCACCGTATCGGCCGTAATCACCAGCTCGTCGTCTGCAATGGCTTTGAGGTATGCCTCCGCTTTTTTGCGTGAGATGTATTGAGGAATCTCCTTCACGGGCAAATCATCAGGGTACGACTCGTCGATGTCAGGCATTACCCGCACGCTGAAATCAATATCCAGCCCCGCCAGAAGTTCTTTTCTACGAGGTGAGTTGCTGGAAAGAATCACTTTGTATTTCATCATAATAGAGGTTAATTAATTTGATTCTAGAAATCTAGAATATCTCGAGGATCTAGAGTTTCTAGAACTTCTAAAAAAATCTTTCTACCACCCAAAGGCTTTCTCGGAGCGCAGCCATTTGCCTTGAGCGCGCATCACCTGCTCGATGACATCCCTGGCGCATCCGTAGCCGCCTTTCTTATTGCTCACGTAGAGCGAGATTTCTTTTATATCAGGGCAGGCGTCGGCCGGACAACAAGGGCAGCCACAGACGCTCATTATCTCGTAGTCGGGCACATCATCGCCCATATACATAATCTCATCGTCGGCAAAGCCGTATTTGCGCTTGAACTCATCGTAGGTCTTGATTTTCACGGCACAACCCATGAAGATATCCTCCACACCCAGCCGCGAGTAACGCATGCGTATACTCTCGTTGGTTCCGCCGGTAAGGATGACGATGCGCAATCCCTCTTTCTGCGCCAGCTGAATGGCATAGCCGTCTTTGATGTTTACCGTACGCAAAGGCTCGCCGTCGGCATGCATCGAAACAGTTTCCGCGCTCAACACGCCATCGATGTCGAAGATAATGGCGCGGATCTTGCTTAAATCATAGTTTATCATGAATGCTCTTGCTTAATACTTTCTTTCCGAATGCTACTGGTTAATGTTTATCATGAATGCTCTTGCTCAGCAACTCGTAGATCTCACGGGTCAACGGGTCATCAATCATAACTGCCTGGGCGTCTATCACATTCCTGTCGTATCGCACGGCTGGTCCCGTCTGAGCCTCACGTGGCGTCAGCTGGTGCACTTTGCGGGCTGTCTCGTCTATGATAGGCAACATGACGTCGAAAGGTATTCCCCGTTGCCCCAAGATTTCAGAAGCGAGCGCATAACAATGGTTCGCAAAATTACAGGCAAAGACAGCGGCAAGATGCAGATAGCGGCGGTCTGCCGAGTTCATCCGGCTCACTCTCCGGCTCACCGCAGCCAGTTGCCGAATAACGCTCATCGCATATTCGTCAGAAGCTTCTACGAAACAAGGTATCTCGTTAAAGTCCACTTCTTTGCTTTTCGAGAACGTCTGCATGGGATAAAAAACTCCGTAATGCTTTGCCTTGCCCTCGAACAAGGTCATGGGCATGCTACCGGCAGTATGGACGAAGACAGCCTCTTCCCTGCCCTGACAGACAGCTGTGACCACTTGCTCAAGCACTTTGTCCTTCACACTCACCACATAGGCATCGGCATCGCAATCCACCTCATCCAAATCGCAAACGGCACGGCAACCAAGCTGACCCGCCAGCAACTCAGCCGATTGGATAGTACGCGAGAACACTTGCACGACACTCACGTCGCCTCTCCGCACAAGCGCCTTCCCCAAGTTCGTAGCCAGATTACCGGCTCCAACCAATACAACCTTCATCCTCAACTATTTTTTAAGGGTAGCTCCCAACAACACGCGCCATCACTAGAATTTCCCCACATGAACGTTCTCCCATTTCAGGCGCTCCTCGTTCTGCGGCTTGCGCTCCTCTGCCTTATGGCCAAAGGCAACCACGCAAAGCACGCGCATGTTCTCAGGAATATCGAGAATGCCGCGAATCACATCCTCCGACGCCGTTCCGTCAGACAGATAATTGTTCTTCATCTGCGCCCAGCATGAGCCCAGCCCAAGGTCTTCTGCCTGCAATTGCATGCTGATGGCGGCTATCGAACCATCCTCCACCCAGCACTCGTTCTCCTGCGGGTCACCCGTCACGACAATGGCCAGTGGCGCACCCTTCACAAATTGCGCGAACTTCTCCTTCGCATCGGCCAGCTTCCCCAGGTCGGCCTTGTCGTCTACCACGATGAAGTGCCATGCCCTGCGCCCTTTTGACGTCGGCGACATCAGGGCTGCACGTAATATCAGCTGGACCTGCTCCTCGGTCAGTTCCTCATCCGTAAACTTGCGATAACTACGGCGCATCTGCACCAAATCTTTAAAACTTTCCATATGAACTCCGTTTATTATATTTTCTGCAAATGTACGAAAAAGGGCTGACTCCCGCAAATATTTTCCGCTAAAAAGGTTCCGTCAGCATATTTCACGGTAAGACCTCGCAGGGTTTTCAGGCGTAGTCATTCTATCAAAGAGCACTCGGAAAATGAATCCTGCGCATCGACTCATTTCTCATTGCAAATATACAAAAAATTGGGCACACGACCAAACGCCACTCCGCTCAGCGTAAAAAACTATTGACAAACGATCATTAATTTGTTAAAAATTGCAAATTTAGTAATCGGAGGCAAGGAGCCAATCAGGGCGTTTTTCGCCTTTGCGTCCCATCGTCCCATCGTCCCATCGTCCCATTAAGCAGCTACCACATATGGAAAAGTGGGGGTATTTAAATTTATTATTATATATAATTATAATTATATATAATAATAACATACTACTCTCTCTTTATTTGCATGCTTGAACCACCTTAATGGGACGTTGGGACGATGGGACGTTGGGACGTTCCCGTGTCTTTCCCTGTATAGTGTTGACTCCTTTTGGACCTAGATGTTATATTTGCCTATCCATACGGAAAAGGTTGACTCGTTCTACCGGAACCAGCTGACCACCTTCGCTGAAGTGATTGACTCTTTTCCTAAGAATGTGGACTTTTGGACGGATATTGTTGATAATCATACGAAAATGCCGCAAACTCTCCGCAACCGCCTAAGCTTCCCTCTGTGTCGCCCCAATATCCCTCCGCCCCGCCCAAGTTTCCCTCCAGCAAGCCCGATTATCCCTCCAGCACGTCCGAGTCGTCGTTTTATTTTTTTAAGAAATCATCGTGTGTATTTAACAGGTTTTTGCCCACACAGACACCCCTAAATTTGGAGTTACAAAAAGAATTTTGTAAATTTGCACTATGAAAGAAGACCTCAGCATTCAGATCATCACACGGAGCGAGGAAATGCCTGAAATGACGTCGGCCAGGTTTTTCCACAGCCCCCAGCTGTTCCGCATTGTGGAGCAGACTCCTGGGCAGTCTCCCTATATGGTGGTGGCGATGCAGAGCGGCAAGGTTGTAGCCCACCTGCTGGCTATCCTCAGGCGTAGGGGCTCGCTCATCCCGCCCTACCTCTTCACCCAGGGGCGCGTGTACGGGGAGGGTGAGTACGACGAGGGCGTAAACCGTGAGGAGGTTTTCTCACTGATGCTCGAGGCTATCACCCGTAAGCTGCGCCGGAAACTGTGCTTCTACATCGAGTTCAGCGATCTCACGGCCAAGATGTTTGCCTACCGCCATTTCAGGGCAAACAACTACTTTCCCGTGCATTGGCTGGAGATTCACAATTCGCTCCACTCGATGCCTCCCGAGGACCGCCTGAGCGAGAAGACCATCGCCCGCATCGAGCACGGAAAGTTGTGCGGCGTGGTAACCAAAGAGGTGGAGAGCGACGGGGAATTCGAGGATTACTATCACATGCTACGCAGGTTTTTCTCGTTCAAGGTCAGAAGATATCTGCCGCCCGAGCAAATGTTCCGCCAGCTGAAAGACGACAGGTGTTGCAAGTTGTACGCCACGCTTTACAAAGAGAAAGTGATCGGAGGCTGCGCCGTGGTCGTCAGCGAGGGCAACGCCTATCTGTGGTATATGGCGTCGCTTAGGAAAAGCCATCATTATCTGCACCCGGGCACGATGACGGTGTGGCACGCACTCGAGGAAGCTTACGCCATAGGGCTCCGCCACTTCTATTTCATGGACGTGGGACTGCCCTTCCGCAAAGACCCGCGGCGTGAGTTTATCCTGCGCTTTGGGGGCAAGCCCGTGGGCACCTACCGCTGGTTCCGCTTCACGTTGCCCTGGATGAACAAGTTTGCCGGCTGGTTCTATAAGGAATAGCTACCCGGAACGGACAATGGCAAAGAACACACGCTCTAAGGATAATAAAACGCGAACTCTTGCGTTATCAATGTTAATGAAACGGTTTCAACTCTTTATCCTATGCTTCTGGCTGGCACTTATGAGTGCAAGCGCCCAGTCGTTCACCTTGAAGGGCAAGGTGATGGACGGAGACATGCAACCGCTCGAGCTGGCTACTGTCAGTTGCGTGCAACAGGGCAAGGTGACGATGACGAACCTCAAGGGCGAGTTCAGCCTGCAATTGCAAAGCGCCGATAGCGTAGTGGTGCGATTCACCATGATCGGCTACAAGGGCAAAACGCGTGTGCTCCGCCGGCCACGCGGCACGCAGACCATCCAAATACAACTCATCGATGAGAGCCGGCAACTGGACGAGGTAACCGTGACTGAGCAGCGACGGCAGACAGGCTCAACCCAGCAGCTGAATACGAAAGACCTGCGCCAGACGCCTTCAGCTACCGGCAACGCCGTCGAGGAGCTCATCCAGCAACAGGCTGGCGTCTCCACTCATAATGAGTTGTCGTCGCAATACAACGTGCGCGGAGGCTCGTTCGACGAGAACTGTGTTTACATTAATAAGGTGGAGGTTTACCGCCCATTCCTGGTCAGAAGCGGTCAACAGGAGGGACTCTCGGTCATCAACCCCGACATGGTTGAGAAAATAGGATTTTCTACGGGCGGTTTTGAGGCTCGGTTCGGCGACCGCATGTCATCGGCGCTCGACATTACCTACCGCAAGCCAAAACGGTTTGAGGGAACTGCCTCGGTCAGCCTTTTAGGCGCAAGCGCTTACATCGGACTAGCTAGCAAAAAACTTTCATGGAGCAACGCTATTCGCTATAAAACAACACGTTATTTACTTGGTTCACTTGAGACAAAAGGCGAATACCGACCCAATTTCCTCGACTATCAGACTTACCTGAGTTACCAGCCTAACAAGCGATGGACCATCGACCTAATTGGCAACATCTCGGAGAATCATTACAACTTCATCCCCAAGGACCGTGAGACAAAATTCGGAACGATGGAGAATGTGAAAGACTTCCGTGTATACTTCGACGGACAGGAAAAGGACGTCTTCAGAACCTATTTCGGCACTCTCAACATCACCCGCCACCTGTCTGAGCGACTCTTATTATCGGCCATAGCCAGCGCATTTTACACCAAAGAGCAGGAGCGCTACGATATTCAGGGACAATACTGGCTCACACAAACCGAGACGAGCGAGAACCTGGGTGTGGGAACCTATATGGAGCATGCCCGCAACTATCTGGAAGCCGACGTGGAGAGCTTTAAACTCATGCTGAACAACAAATCAGGGAAGCATGAGACCGAGGCCGCCGTGGCATACAGGATGGAGCATATCAGCGAGCAAAGCCGTGAGTACGAGATGCGCGACTCGGCTGGATATAGTGTCCCGCACACAGGCAAGGACCTCTATCTTATCTACAGTTTAAACGCCAGGAACAAATTGAACGCCAATAGAATAGAGGCATACGTGCAAGACACATACAAGTTCACTTCGGCCAGCGAGGAAACATTCTACACATTGAATTACGGCGTGCGCTTCGCTCATTGGAACTTCAACCGTGAGACCCTGCTCTCACCACGTGCCTCGCTCGGCATCGTGCCCGCTTTCAACCACGACGTAACCTTCCGCCTGGCAGCTGGTCTCTACTACCAGGCTCCTTTCTACAAAGAGCTACGCGACACCATCACCACGGGCGGAATCACCACAGCATCGTTAAATAGCAACATCAAAAGCCCGCGAAGCATTCATTTCATCGTCGGCTACGACTACCGATTCCGCATGAACGAACGCCCATTCAAATTCACGGCTGAAGCCTATTTCAAAGCACTCTCAAGGCTCATACCTTATAGTGTGAACAACGTGAAGATTGTCTATTACGGCGACAATAGCGCCACCGGACACACGGCGGGCATCGACCTGAAACTATATGGTGAGTTTGTACCAGGAACCGACTCGTGGATCAGCCTCTCGCTGATGAACACGAAAATGAAGTTGAACGGACGCTCCATGCCGCTCCCTACCGACCAGCGCTTCGCCATGAACCTCTTCTTCACCGACTATTTCCCCGGAACGACAAGATGGAAAATGTCGCTCAAACTGGCCTATGCCGACGGACTCCCCTTCGGTCCGCCACACCGTGAGACCGACATGCAGGCTTTCAGGGCACCGGCTTACAAGCGTGCCGACATCGGCATGAGTTTCCGCGCGCTCAACAACGAGGACAGGCATAGCAGAAGCCCCATACGCAACATATGGCTCAGCCTTGATTGTCTGAATCTGCTTGGCATTCACAACGTAAATTCATATTATTGGATTACTGACGTAACCAGTCAACAATACGCTGTCCCCAACTATCTGACAGGGCGACAACTTAATTTCCGCGTGCAAGTAGAGTTTTAGAAAAAAAACATCTAAAATACTTAGGTGTTCTCAAATAATTATTGTATCTTTGCGCCCGTATTGTTTATACAAACCATTAAAATTCAAATAATATGAAGATTTCACACATCGAACACTTAGGAATTGCTGTTCCTAGCATCGAAGAGGCACTGCCTTATTTCAAAAACGTTCTCGGTCTCGACTGCTATGCCATTGAGGAAGTAGCTGATCAGAAAGTAAAAACTGCATTCTTGAAGTGCGGAGAAGTAAAACTTGAGTTACTTGAACCAACATCACCTGAGAGCACCATTCAAAAATGGCTTGACAAAGGCAACAAGGGCGTTCACCATGTTGCTTTCTGCATCGAGGACGGCGTTGCCGAGGCTCTGGCAGAGTGCGACGGAAAGGGCATCCGCCTGATCGACAAGGCTCCACGTAAGGGTGCTGAGAACCTGAACATCGCTTTCCTGCATCCGAAAGACACCTGCGGCATTCTGACCGAACTTTGTGAACACTAAAATAAATTATCAATAAAGAGTCTAATAAGACAAAACAGTCACATTAGAAAAGCAATGAGCAAACAATTAGAAAAGATTAAGGCGCTGATCGCCAAGCGCGAACAGGCACGTCTGGGTGGTGGAGAGAAAGCCATCGAAAAACAGCACGCACGTGGTAAGTATACAGCTCGCGAGCGCATCGACATGCTGCTCGACGAAGGCAGCTTCGAAGAGGTTGACATGTTCAAGCTTCATCGTTGCACAAACTTCGGAATGGAGAAGAAGCAGTATCTGGGCGACGGTGTCGTAGCTGGTTCTGGAACCGTTGACGGCCGTTTGGTATATGTTTTCGCACAAGACTTCACCGTGAACGCCGGTTCTCTCTCTGAGACCATGTCGCAGAAGATTTGCAAGGTGATGGACCTCGGTATGAAGATGGGTGCTCCTGTCATCGGTATCAACGACTCAGGCGGTGCACGTATTCAGGAAGGTATTAATGCACTGGCAGGATACGCAGAGATTTTCGAGCGTAATATCCTCGCCTCTGGTGTCATTCCTCAGATCAGCGGTATTTTCGGCCCCTGCGCAGGCGGTGCCGTATATTCTCCTGCCCTCACCGACTTCACCCTGATGATGGAGAACACGTCATACATGTTCCTCACAGGCCCGAAGGTGGTAAAGAGCGTTACCGGAGAGGACGTTGACCAGGAGTCTCTGGGAGGTGCTTCCGTTCACTCTACCAAGAGTGGTGTGACACACTTCACGGCTGCTACCGAGGAAGAGGCTATCGAGATGATCAAGACCCTGTTGAGCTATATTCCCAGCAACAACATGGAAGAGGCTCCGCGCAAGGAGTGCACCGACCCGATCAACCGCATGGAAGACATGCTGAACGAGATTCTTCCCGACGATCCCAACAAGGCTTACGACATGTACAAGGTTATTGCCGCTATTACCGATAACGGTGAGTTCTTCGAGGTACAGCCCAAGTTCGCTAGAAACATTATCGTCGGCTTCGCCCGTTTCAATGGTCAGAGCGTAGGTATCGTTGCCAACCAGCCAAGTTGCTATGCAGGTGTTCTCGATGTTAACGCTTCTCGTAAGGGTGCCCGTTTCGTCCGCTTCTGCGATGCGTTCAACATTCCTATCGTTACACTCGTCGACGTTCCGGGATTCCTCCCAGGCACAGGCCAGGAGTACAATGCCGTTATTCTGCACGGCGCCCAGCTACTCTACGCTTTCGGCGAGGCCACTGTTCCAAAGGTTACCGTCACTCTGCGTAAGAGCTACGGCGGAAGCCATATCGTGATGGGTTGCAAGCAACTCCGTACCGACATCAACTACGCTTGGCCAAATGCCGAGATTGCCGTGATGGGTGCAAGCGGAGCAGCAGCCGTTCTCTATGCTCGTGAGGCAAAGGCTAAGAAAGATGCCGGTGAGGACGTTAAGGCCTTCATCGCTGAGAAGGAGGATGAGTACAACGAGCTCTTCGCAAATCCGTACCAGGCAGCTAAATACGGCTACATTGACGACGTGATTGAGCCGAGGAACACTCGTTTCCGCATCTGCCGCGCCCTGGCTCAGCTCGCTACAAAGCGTGAGGGCCTGCCCGCTAAGAAACACGGAAACATTCCTATGTAAAATCAGGCTAGGGACAAGGGTGACTGCGCACCAGCACCAGTCGCCCACTACCCTTCCGCCCCATATAAGAATAGAGTATGAAACAAAACGAAGTTTATGCTGCCATTGCCCTAGCGCTGCATGAGTTTAAGGGTAACAACGTGCACGACAAGGAATCGGGCATTATTACCATTAAGCCTCGTCAGACAGAATGGAACAGCAAGATGATCACTATGACCGATCATCCAAGATATTAATCCAAAACAAGCTATGAAAGAATATAAGTATACCATTAATGGAACAAAATACGAGGTTGCTATCGGCGACATCGTAGAAAATATTGCAACCGTAACCGTAAACGGTGAGGAATATAAGGTTGAGATGGAGAAAGAGCAGGAGCCCGAGAAGAAGAAGGTTGTTGTGAAACCTGTTGCCGAGGCACCTAAGGCCGATGAGAAGAAGCCCGCTGCCGGTCCCGTCGACGCCAAGAATGCCATCAAGGCTCCGCTACCAGGCGTTATCATCGACATCAAAGTTGCCGTTGGCGACGAGGTGAAAGCTGGTGACACCGTGATTGTTCTCGAGGCAATGAAGATGGCCAACAACCTTACCGCCGACCGTGCCGGAAAGGTGACTGCCGTTTGTGTTGGTGTTGGTGAGAGCGTAATGGAAGACACCCCGCTTGTAGTTATCGAGTAAGACTCCACGTCGATAGTTTGTAAGAAACAACAAGCAACACACGACAAACAATAGAATAAGCCTCCTGCATTGCGGGAGGCTTATTTTATGTTTACAGAGTAATGCTCTACGATTTGGGAGCAATGCTCTACGTTTCCAAAGTAATGCTCTACGTTTCCAAAGTTATACTCTGCGTTTCTGGGGTGCTGCTCTACTGATTTATTTGATTACCTTGTTATTTTCAGGGAATACTACCGAAGGCTTGAAACTCTTTGCCTCCTCAAAGTCCATCATGGCAAATGACATGATAATCACCACGTCGCCTACCTCAACCTTACGGGCGGCGGCACCATTAAGACAAATACATCCGCTACCGCGCTCGCCTTTGATGATATAGGTGCAGAGACGCTCACCATTATTATTGTTGACGACAAGCACTTTCTCACCGGCAATCAAGTTTGCCGCATCCATCAAATCCTCGTCAATCGTAATACTACCAATATAATTCAAATTGGCCTCTGTCACCTTCACGCAATGCAGCTTGCTCTTCAGAACTTCTATTTGCATTCTACTACTGATTAATTATAACGAATATGGTCAATCAAACGAATAGGAGTCTTGCCACAATAAACCGTAATGCACCCTACCACATAACCTGCATCTTCCCAATTGCTGACCGGAAGAAGTGTGTCGCCGTCTACAATCTCAAAATACTCAACCTCCATACCGTCAACAGCATTGATTTTGTCAACGACATAGTCGTGAGTCTCTCCGACTGTATGCGACTTGGCGAAATCTAGGCTTTCCTTCAAAGTCTGATAAATGACAGGAGCTATAGCGCGCTCGTCAGGTGCCAGCAAGGTGTTGCGACTGCTCTTGGCAAGGCCATCGGCATCGCGCACGATTTCGCACTCCACAATCTGAATGTTCATGCCGATATACTTCACCAATTGCTTAACTACTGCTATCTGCTGCCAGTCCTTTTCGCCGAAATAGGCGCGGTCGGGACGAACGATATAGAACAGACGGCTGACGACCTGACACACACCATTAAAGTGGCCGGGGCGCTTTGCGCCTTCCATAACCGTACTGACGGGAGGAAACTCAAAATGACGCGTATCAGGGACAGGATACATTTCCTCGACGGATGGAGCCAGCACATAATCGGCACCAACCGATTCAAGCAAGGCACAATCAGCCTCCAGTGTGCGAGGATAACGTTGTAAATCGCCCTGGTCATTAAACTGAGTCGGATTGAGGAACACAGATACTACAGTTAGGTCATTCTCTGAAACACTTCTCCTCACCAATGAGGCATGCCCCTCATGCAAGGCTCCCATCGTGGGCACAAGTCCTATTGTCTTACCTTCCTTGCGTGCATCAAACAACGCATTCTGAAGTTCAACTATCTTTTCGAATACTTTCATAACGGGGTGCAAAATAACAACTTTTTTCTTAAATAAGAAAGAAAAAAATTAAATAATTGCGAAGATTAAGATTATTTGAGTATTTAAATCCTTGAAATGGGGAAAATATCATTTTTTTTTTGTACCTTTGCATTTAATTTAAACAAAAACCAAATGGCTAAGAAAGTATTATTCATTAACCAGGAGATTGCTCCATTTGTTCCAGAAAGCGAAATGTCTGTCATGGGACGCGATTTGCCACAGGCGGTACAGGAACAAGGTTTCGAGATCCGCACCTTCATGCCCAAATGGGGAACTATTAACGAGCGCCGCGGGCAATTGCATGAGGTTATTCGTCTCTCTGGTATGAATCTTATCATCGACGACACAGACCACCCGCTCATCATTAAGGTGGCCTCGATTCCCACATCCAGAATCCAAGTGTATTTCATCGATAATGAGGATTACTTCATGAAGCGCCAGATGGAAGCTGATGAGAGCGGAGAAGAATATCCTGACAATGGAGAAAGAGCAATTTTCTTTGCGCGCGGCGTATTAGAAACTGTGAAAAAATTGCGCTGGACACCTGACATTATCCAATGCCAAGGCTGGATGGCTGGCGTGATTCCGTTCTACGTAAAAACAGCATACAAAGATGAGCCATCGTTCGCAGATACAAAGGTTGTTACCTCATTCTTTAACAGCACGCTGAAAGGTGACTTCGGCGATAATTTCAAGAAATGTGTTGATTACCGCGATGCTAAAGCCGAGCTCCTCAATAAATACAATGAGAAATTCGACTTTATGGAATTAGGAAAAATGGCCATTGATTATTCTGATGGTATCGTTTTTGCCGCCGAGAACGTTAATCAGGACCTGCTCGAATACGCAACCCAAAGCCGCCTACCCTTGCTGAACTACCCGGGCGGAGAAGGCTATGGGGCTGCTTATAGTGAATTCTACAACAAGATTACAGAATAATGAAATTAAGACTTCTGACAGGGCTTGCCTTCATCGCAATAGCTTTGTCGTCATGCGATGACACTACAGAAACAATTGGTACATCGCTGACAAACGACATGGATTATCTGAAAATCTCAACAGATACCTTTATTGTTAGTACTCGCTCTATTGCTGCCGACTCGGTTTTGTCGCGTAGTGATATAGGTTATGTGGGAAAAATCAAAGATCCTGAAACCGGCTCTTATATTACTGGTGATTTCATGGTGCAATTCCATACGCTGGAAGGCTTAAACAGCTCGCTCTTTCCTAAGAAGGACAGTATTGTAAGCCGCATCAATGGTGAAATCGTAGCCGACTCGTGTGATTTGCGACTTTATTACACTACATACTACGGTGACTCACTTGCAACCATGACCCTGACTGCCCGTGAGATGAACAGGCCTATGGAGGATAATGTCAAATATTACTCTAATTTCAATCCTGTTGAGAAGAATTATATCCGCGAGAATGGTATTTCGAAACAGAAGACCTACACACTATCCGACCTTAGCATAAAAGATTCTCTCAGGAACAGCAAGGATTATTGGAATAACATCCGAATCAAACTCGATGAGGAATATACTGATGCGGATGGTAACACCTATAATAATTATGGTACATATCTGATCCGGAAGTTTTTTGAGAACCCCAATAACTTCAACGATTCCTACTCCTTCATCCATAATATTTGCCCAGGATTCTTTTTCCAGAATACAGGCGGCTTAGGAAGTATGGCATATATAAATGGAAGCAAACTGAATGTCTATTTCCGTTATCATCCAAACGACACGACAACCTCAGTAGGAGTGGTATCATTCGACGGAACAGAGGAGGTTCTGCAAACCACGCGCATATCGAATGACCGTGCGACGTTGGATAAGCTCATTAACGACAACTCATGTACATATATTAAGAGTCCTGCCGGTATTTTTACTGAAATGACCCTGCCTGTAGACGAGATTATCAACAACCATCAGAACGACACGCTGAGCACCGCAAAAATAGTGTTGTCGCGCATCAATAACGATAGCCACACAGGATACGAGCTTGAGGCTCCCACCTATTTGCTAATGGTGCAGAAAGACAGTTTGTACAGTTTCTTTGAGAAGAATAAGTTACACAACAACAAAACGTCATTCTTGATTCCTCGTGACTCCTATACAGATCAGACAACCAGAAAGACTGTGTATTATAATTCATATACTTTCAGCAACATATCAAATCTCGTGAGAGCAATGGCTGAGGAGAAAGCTAAAGGTGGCTCATCTTATACTACACAGCATCCAAACTGGAACAAAGTAGTTTTGGTGCCTGTCAGCGTATCAACGACACAGAGTTCCAGCAATTCTGTAGTATACAACAAGATTATCAATGATATGTCGCTAACTAGCACGAGGCTTATCGGAGGCTCAGCCAATCCTCATGAGCAGTTGAAGATTAGTGTTGTCTACAGTAAGTTTAATAAGGAATAAAGGAATATGGCTGACAATTTCCTTGAACGCCATCATGAGGAATACGAGAAGCGAAAAGCCTCATGGCTAAGAAAGAAAAAACATCTTCCGCCACTAGGCAGGACGGTTGAAAAGCCTGAGGACGAAGCTCTTTAACAGATAACAAGTTTTAATAAAGATGCCAGACATTGAGAAACATGCCTGGCATCTTTTGTATTATATAACAAGGATTTCTATCATCCAATCACCTTGAAACGGGCAAACTTCAAAAGCAATTGTTTCGTTCCAGTATTACGGAACTGAACAGTAGCTTTCGTATTCTCCCCAGTTCCTTCAATCTTAACAACTTTGCCGACTCCAAAACGCTCGTGCTCAATAACTGCGCCCTCACTAAGAGAGCCTCCTGAAGTATGTGGCGTACCAGTAGGAACTGTCCTGCTAACCACAGATGAGACTTTTCGCAGGTTTCCACCAGCAGAAACAAGTTTACGCTTAAAACTATCGGTAAAAGGATCAGATGGGGTTTCCTCCTGATGCCCTACAATACGCTCTTTCGGATCAGCACGGAATTGACTGGCTACAGGACGGCTGTTCTGAATACGTGAAGAACTGCCATACATCGTATCGCGGCCCATTCCACCAAAACTGTTACGTGTCTTCGCTCCGTAATAACGCCCGCTATGGTCATCAATGCTCGTCTCAGACTCTATACGCAACAACATTGGATCTATATCGCTGATAAAACGGCTGGGTGTATCAAACTCCATTTTCCCAAAACGCCACCTGTTTTTCGCACAAGTCATAATACAATGCTTTTCTGCCCGCGTGATAGCTACATAAAGTAATCTTCGTTCCTCCTCAAGTTCACGCAGAGAGTTAGCACACAATGGACTCGGGAAAATATTCTCCTCCAAGCCAACAATAAATACAGTGGGAAACTCAAGTCCTTTCGCACTATGAATAGTCATCAGCGTCACACGACTACCCTCTTCACCGTTATCACTATCTAAATCTGTCAATAAGGAAACCTCCTGTAAAAAGTCTGCTAACGAAACCTCATTTCCCAAACCTTCCTCTCTTCTACTCTCAACGAAGTCTTGCATTCCACTCAAGAACTCTTCCAAGTTCTCCTGTCTGGAAATGTTCTCAGGCGAACAATCTGAATAAAGGTCTGCACTGATTCCACTTTGCTTGATAATATCATATCCGAGTGCATATGCGTCTTCTCTCGGAAAACGCTCAATAAAAGAACTTATAAGATTCTTAAAACTTCCGAGTTTATTCAGTGTTCCATTATTAACATTCAGTCCATAACGCAATGGCTCCATTACAACACTCCATAAGCTCACGCCATATTGCATGGCAGCAGATGTTATCCTACCGACAGTTGTATCGCCGATGCCACGTGAAGGATAATTAATAATTCGCTTAAATGCTTCCTCATCATCAGGATTAGCAACAAGCCTGAAATAAGCAATGACATCCTTGATTTCTTTCCGTTGGTAGAAACTCAACCCGCCATAGATTCTGTATGGGATGTTTTGTTTCCGCATCGTTTCCTCAAACGAGCGACTTTGTGAGTTTGTTCGATATAAAATTGCGAAGTCGCCATAGTCGCACTTATCCTCGCGCTTAATTCGTAAGATATCATTACAGACGATAACAGCCTCCTCCTTATCGCTATAGGCATGCTTTAGAATCAATTTGTCGCCCTCTTCATTTCGGCTATATACATCCTTTGGAATCTGTCTTTGGTTCTTATGAATGAGAGAGTTGGCAGCCTGTACTATGCGTTGCGTACTACGATAATTCTGCTCTAGCTTGAATAGACGTGAATCGGTATAAAGTTGCTGGAAATTCAATATGTTATCAATATTCGCGCCTCGGAATCCATAGATACTCTGTGCATCATCACCAACAACACATACATGCTGATGCTCTTGTGTCAACTGCCATACTATTTGCTGTTGTACAGAGTTTGTGTCCTGATACTCATCAACAAGTACATACTGGTATTGATTGGCGTATTTCTTTCTTATATCCTCATGCTCACGAAACAAAACGAAAGTATTAACAAGCAAATCGTCAAAATCCATAGCATTTGCCTGTTGTAACCTCACACAATAAGCCAAGTAAATTTGGGAAATAGCAGGCATTCTGCTTTCACTGTCACGCTGAAGCGCATCACGCTCCTGTGCATATTGAGCTGGTAGAATCAGATGATTCTTAGCCATACTGATACGATTATGTACTGTGGCAGGTTTGTAAACTTTATCGTCAAGTTTCATTTCCTTTATGATACTCTTCACTAAGGAACGCGAGTCACTCTCATCATAAATCGTATAATTGCCATTGTAGCCAATTCTATCAGCCTCAACTCGAAGTATTCTGGAAAAGACAGAGTGGAACGTTCCCATATTAATGTGCCTGGCCTTATCCTCGCCAACAAGTTTTCCTATACGGTTCTTCATTTCTTTTGCCGCCTTGTTGGTAAATGTAAGTGCCAATATATTCCAAGGCATCACCCCATTCTCAAGCAACCATGCTATCTTATAGGTAAGCACACGTGTCTTTCCTGAGCCTGCACCGGCAATCACCAATGAAGGACCATCATTATAGGTAACAGCTTCTAACTGACTCTGATTCAGTTGATCCAGAAAACTCTTCATTTCTTACTCTTATAAACACCGCCGGTAACCGTTTTGGGATTAAAATCCTCACCCTCCTTAGGAAACGAGGGAACAAACTTCATTTCGTGTTGAATCTTTAACTGCCGCTTGCGAATATATGCACTTGGCGATTTCGATGAAAAGACACGAGGATTTGGCAACGTTACGGCTATTAACGCACATTCTGCTCGGCTTAATTCCTGGGAATTCTTGTTAAAATGATATTCAGCAACGGCATCGACACCATATATACCATTTCCCATTTCTATTGAGTTAAGATAAACTTCCATTATGCGCTGTTTGCTCCACACAAGTTCAATTAGAGCTGTAAAGTATACCTCTAAACCTTTACGTACCCATGAGCGTCCTGGCCATAGGAACACATTCTTGGCTGTCTGCTGGGAAATGGTACTGGCACCAAACTTATGCATTCCACGTTTTTTGTTTCGCTTTGCAGCATCCTCTATAGCATCATAGTCGAAGCCATGATGCAATAGGAATCGCACGTCCTCGCTTGCCATAACAGCAACGGGCATGTGGGGAGAAATACGTGATAATGGTACCCAATGATGATGCCATATAATACTTCCTCCATCCTTTATCTGCTCAACACTTCGGATGAACATCAAAGGAGTGACATAAACAGGAACAAAACGATACGCCACAACAGCGAGGATTGTCGAGCCAAAGAAGGCAGCCAATGTCCATCGGATGATGTGGCGTATCTTTCTAATAATGTAGTTCAATTGTTAATCTTCAATTCTGAATGATTATTGTCCAATTGTAAAATGTACGAATTACTGAAGTGTACCAGCATTAGCGGCGTCAATCATTGCCTGGCTAGCATACATATAAACCTCTACACGGCGGTTCTGCTGACGGCCGGCAGCTGTTGAGTTGTCTGCAACAGGATTAGAAGAACCGAAACCTGTAACATTCTTGAACTGACTTGTTGGAACACCACACTGGGTCAGATATGTTGCAACAGACTGAGCACGGTTCTGGCTCAGAGGATTGTTGATAGCATCGTTACCTGTTGAGTCTGTGTATCCCTGAATGTCAACAGCCAGCTGAGGATCGCTCTTCAGTACGTTGGCAAAGTTCATCAACTCAGCCTTAGAAGAAGAGTTAAGAGTAGCTTTGTTTGTAGCGAAAAGAATACCGCTGTCGAAAGTAACCTTAACGGCCTTCAGACCATTAGCGTCGGTGATTTCCTCAACCTTTGCATTCTCGAGAGCCTCTGCCTTAGCCTTAACCTTATCCATGTGCTTGCCAATCAAAGCACCAGCGCCTGCACCAACAGCACCACCAACGGCAGCACCTACAGCAGTATTACCGGCAATCTTACCAATAATAGCACCAAGAAGAGCACCACCACCAGTTCCGATCAGCGCACCATTTTTCGTGGCAGAGCCACAACCTACGATCATTGCGAGACACATACCAAGTGTCATCAGTTTCATTTTCTTCATAACTTTTTATTTTTAGTTTGGTAATTAAAAAATCATTCGTTGGTACAAAGGTAATCTTTTTTTCAACATATTAATCTTTTTCCCAACATTTTTTTGTAATTTTGCGGCAAAATTAGGCAAATATACCAATTTTAACAACGGGATTTTCCTAAAACTCAATATGGATTTCCCTATATTTGACAAGAATTCAAAGAAAGTATAAGACATTTATGGCAAAAGAACTTAAAGAAATGACCAAGCGTGCCGACAATTACAGTCAGTGGTATAACGACTTGGTAGTGAAGGCAGATTTGGCTGAGCAGTCGGCCGTACGTGGTTGTATGGTGATTAAACCATACGGCTATGCTATTTGGGAAAAAATGCAACATCAGCTTGACCTGATGTTCAAAGAAACAGGTGCTCAGAACGCTTACTTTCCGCTTCTTATTCCGAAATCGTTCCTCTCTCGTGAGGCCGAACATGTTGAAGGTTTCGCCAAAGAGTGTGCTGTAGTTACCCACTACCGTCTGCGCGCAAAAGAAGACAAGAGCGGCGTAGAGGTTGACCCAGCTGCAAAGTTGGAAGAAGAGTTGATTATACGTCCAACCAGTGAGACAATCATATGGAATACCTATAAGAACTGGATTCAATCCTGGCGTGATCTGCCTCTTATGTGCAACCAATGGTGCAACGTTATGCGCTGGGAGATGCGTACACGCCCATTCTTGCGCACTTCAGAGTTCCTTTGGCAAGAAGGCCACACTGCCCATGCAACTCGCGAAGAGGCAGAAGAAGAGGCAAAGAAGATGCTGAAAGTCTATGCCAAGTTTGCAGAAGAGTGGATGGCCGTTCCTGTTGTACAAGGAGTTAAAAGTGAGACCGAGCGTTTTGCCGGAGCTCTTGATACCTACACCATCGAGGCTATGATGCAAGACGGAAAAGCCTTGCAGAGCGGAACATCGCATTTCCTCGGTCAGAATTTCGCCAAGGCATTTGAGGTTACTTATTTGAATAAAGAGAACAAGCCTGAGTATGTATGGGCAACATCTTGGGGTGTTAGTACCCGTCTCATTGGTGCACTTATAATGACTCACTCTGATGATAACGGCCTCGTGCTTCCTCCGCGTCTTGCTCCTATTCAAGTTGTTATCGTGCCTATTTCGAAAGGCGATGACCTTCAGCGGATTACCGAGCGGCTTACACCAGTTATCAATGAGCTCCGCAAGGCTGGTATCAGCGTGAAATACGACGATGCAGATAATAAGCGGCCAGGCTTCAAGTTTGCCGATTACGAGCTGAAGGGAGTTCCCGTCCGTCTGGTTATGGGAGCACGCGATTTAGAGAATGGTACCATTGAGGTTATGCGTCGCGACACACTCGAGAAAGAGACTCGCCCTGTAGAAGGAATTGTTGAATACGTTGAGCAGCTGCTCGAAGATATTCAGAAGAATATTTTCGAAAAAGCAAAAGCTTACCGTGATGCCCATATCTTCGAGTGCGACAATTATGAAGAGTTTAAGGAAAGAGTGAAAGACGGTGGTTTCTTCCTATGTCATTGGGATGGTACTGCCGAGACGGAGGCTCAGATTAAGGAAGAGACTCAGGCTACTATTCGTTGCGTACCATTTGGTGTAGAGCAAACACCAGGAGTCGACATGGTTTCTGGCAAACCATCAAAGACCCGTGTCATTATAGCAAGAAGCTATTAAGCGATTCTTATATAGTATAATGAAAAAGGACAGTCTAAACAGCTGTCCTTTTTTGTTGTTTATATTTAAGCCGTGATCATGAGGAGTGACGTAATGTTGTATTCCTATGGCATCATCACAACATTCATAGCCATTATTGGGCACTTCCATAAATGCAGAGGAACCTTCCACGAACACAGAGGAGCCTTCCACAGAAGCAGAGGAGCCTTCCACAAACGCAATGAGGATAAATAGATTTCCAGACAACTACTTATTCTCATTAGAATTGCCCTGCATCCCCAACAACTCTTCCAACTCTTCTTGATGATTACCTTTCATGATAATATGGTGGTTGCCAATAGGATTTGTAAGGAAGTATTTAGCCTGCCGGGCATCATTCAACCGAATAACTTGTTGAGTGCGACAAAGGCCATTTTCTGCCTGATTGCGTATGAGCGTTCCTTGAGCAACAAACATGCGCGACAAGTCGCCAGCAAGTTTAAAAATAGTCATAGGTCCCTCTTCCACAAAACCACGAACACCTACCCCTATTCCCGACTCAAAATGGGTGTCAAGCTCATAACTATCTACCATATCCAGAGGGATTGTGCAATGCGCGAACAACAACTCTCCCGACTCGGGATTGATGCGCGCAGGATTCGCTTGGAAGCCTGAGCTGCCGGTTAACGAACGGGCAACCATCATAGAGAGCATGGATGGCACATCACCTTCGCATCCAGCTACAATCCCATCACCATTTAAACGTGCCAATGCTAAACACCCTGTATTCTTTACCGCCGAGAGCAAATCGAAGCAGCGGATTGTAAAGCCCTGCAACTGATACTTTTGAACCAGATTACGCAAGGCTACATATATCTGCTCCGCCCCCGGTAATGCTTTCCGCACATCCTCTCGCAGAGTAACTTCGTTTGATACAGGCAGCGAACAATGGTTAACCTCATCAATTATTTCATCAATACTAATATCAACTAAGTCTATGCCGAGAACGCTATTCAGTTTATCTGGATTATATATGCTTGAAATAAGCCAATCGGAAGGCCTTCCAATAACACCCAGGCGACAACCGAATAGCTTTCTGCGAGCATGTTCTACACGCACCAACATACCTATACGTTGTCTTAAGTAGGCAGTATTGCCATGTAAGATTTCACCGTCGGCACCTTGTTGGCGTAGATAGGAAAGAATTTCCATAGAAGCAGCCAACGAGTTGCTCTTACCAGAGGTTAACAGATAGAACTTCTTGCTTTGCTTGCGTAGAGTATTAAAACGGTCCTTAAAAATCCCCTCCGTTCCACCTGTTCGCACATAGATAAGATTCAACAAATACTTGCCGTACTCGTCGTAACTATCATTTCTCAATTCATAATCTATTCCCAACTCAGCAAGAAAATGCTCAGTCTCATTAACCACTGATAAAGGATCGTGCAATGGCGATGTAAGCGTAAAAACAGCGATATCTGTCATTTAAATACTACAATTAATTCTTTATTACTAAGTGTTTAGCTTTTTGCAAAGATAATAAAAAACGCGTAATAAATGCTTGTTTTACAACAAAAATGATTATCTTTGTCCTAATTATTTGCCATCAAACAACGCATTGCCCTCAAGCATAGAAGATGAAGAAGTCAAAGGAATTAGGCATTCGCAAGCTTATCGCATTGGAGTTGGCTGCTCACATAAGCAGCAACATCCGTAAAGAGCATCCACTCAGGCAATTGTTCTGGGAATGCACTTTGCGATGTAATGTAAGCTGCCGCCATTGCGGAAGCGATTGTAGGAAGCTTTCTGACATCAATGATATGCTGCGCGAGGACTTTTTCCGTGTACTCGACAATATTGCAACAAAAACAGATCCTCATCGAGTATTTGTTACGATAACAGGAGGAGAACCTCTTCTTCGTGATGATTTGGAACTTTGTGGACAAGGCATTTTTGAACGCGGTTTTCCATGGGGAGTTGTTACAAACGGTCTTGTGCTGACCCCAAAGCGCTTTGAGTCACTTTGCATGTCTGGAATGCATAGTATTACCATTAGCCTTGACGGACTTGAAGAGAATCACAATTGGATGCGCCGCCATCCAAATAGTTTCCAGATGGTTGACCAAGCTCTCGACCTGCTTGTCAAGAATCCTCAAATTGCCTCTGATGTCGTTACATGCGTCAATCAGCGCAATTACGACCAGCTTCCAGCTATACGTGACTATCTTATTAACAAAGGAATCGGTTACTGGCGCATCTACTCCATTTTCCCAGTAGGACGAGCAGCAAAAGACCCCGTGATGCAAATCAGTAATGAACAATACCGGGGTATGCTCGACTTTATCCGGCAGACACGACATGAGGGCAGAATCAACGCTTCATATGGTTGCGAAGGATTTTTAGGGCGTTACGAAGGAGAGGTAAGAGATATGTTCTTCGACTGCCAGGCTGGTGTGACGGTAGGCTCCGTTATGGCAGACGGATCAATTGCCGCCTGCGCAAGTATCCGTTCTAACTATAGCCAAGGTAATATCTACGAGGACGATTTCATGGACGTTTGGGAAAACCGCTATACTCTTTATAGAAGGCGCGACTGGATGCGCAAAGATGAATGTAAAGATTGCCGGTATTGGCGGTACTGCAGGGGAAATGGAATGCATCTACGAGATGATGATGGAAACCTGATCCTTTGCCATTTGAAAAGAATAAATGAGATGGATAATAGTGTTAAATAATCTATAAATAGTGTTTATTTCAGTATTAATCATTAACTTAGCAACATAAAAGATTTTGACCATGATTAAAAGAATTCGTTACACAATCAACACCGTCCTTTCTGCCCTCATCGTTGCATTGGGGTTCGGTTCTTGTGTGTCACAGAAGACATATGAGGCAGCAAAGCAGGAAATCAAGCAGTTGCAAGAGGAGAACGAGATGCTAAAAAATGACAATAACACTTTAAGCAATGATGTCAAAAGGCTGAAAAAGAGTATTGCGGAGTATCAGAAAAGGATGGAACAACGTAAAGTTGTCTATGGTCCACGACCAACAGATTATAAGAAAAACATCAATAACAAAGAATGATGTTTAGATATTCATTCTTCGTTATTATTTCTATTTGCTTGTGCTTAATTGATTGCTCTGGAGATAGAGATTTATTGAGATGAAGAGGACACAAAGTCTACACAACAAAAAACAGGGTCTTAAGCAAAAGCTTAGACCCTGTTAGGTATTACAGTTAATGTGGGAATGAGAAGAGGTGCCTGGCGGATTCGAACCGCCGTAGACGGTTTTGCAGACCGTTGACTAAGCCACTCATCCAAGGCACCATTTCTTGTTAGCGGATGCAAAGTTAATGCTTTTATTTCTTTCTGCCAAATTTTTCACAATCTTTTTTGTTTTTAATGTCGCGTAAGGCACATCCATCACAACCACGACAAGGATTATTGTCAGCATGGATAGCTTTATAGACACGCCAGACAATATAAGAAACAGACAAAGCAATAATAATATAAACAAAAATAATTTGCATCAAAAATTCTAAAATTTGTGTGCAAATTTATTAGATTTGTCGATAAATCCAAAATAATTTTGGCAAAAATAAAAGAAATGTGTATCTTCGCGCCCAGTATTAACTTTAAAATTCTGCTATCATATATGGAATTGCCAGATTTTATGAAATATGCCAACAAGTTCTCTCAAAGTGAATTTGTAGAAAAAATATCACGCATAGCCAAACGTGCGGGTGCAAAATTGGTCTATGCTGCCCTGATTCTATATTACACGTTAGGTAGCGATAAGATTTCTGTGAAGGATAAAGCTGTTATTATAGGAGCTCTTGGCTATCTGATTAGCCCCCTTGATGTTATTCCTGATGCTATACCCATTGCAGGCTTAGGCGATGATTTGGCCGTACTTATATATGTATTACAGAAAGTATGGGGAGACGTGTCTGAAGAGATTAAACAGAAAGCCCGAGCTAAATTGAACAGTTGGTTTGATGAGGATGAGATAGAGGAGATCAACAATTTGTTTGATAAGGAATAGTTTTTGACGTTATTACAGAGATTTAGATGATTAATAGAGCTAAATATTATTTTGGTTCTACTTATTTTAATTGTATATAACCAAGAGTTTTTACGGTCAAAACACTTCACGTATCAAAGATCTTTCAAAAGAATTCCGCGCAGGCTTTTGAGATATGCACGACGTGCTTGATATGCCTTGCCCCAATTTACACTAGCATGAGCACGCAAATTGACATCAAGTTTCCAACTGCCTTGTGCTTCAAGGCGATCAACCATTGCCCCAACACTTAAGTTCTCAAGTGACTCGGCAGGAAGAAACACCGGATCTTCTTCTTTTTCATCAAGGCCAACTGTTTCTAAGATCAGATGCGCTTTAGACATATCATAGAGCAATTCACTAGTTATACGAATAGGAATATTTGTGGCCAATTTCAATTCTAATGCGGTATATGGCTTTCCGCCTTCGGAAAATCTTTTGCAAATTAAGCTAAGTAAAAGCGCACTGAGCATCATACGATAGCGATAGCTCATACTCTTTGCATCAGACAAGAATGCTGATTCCTCAAGGTTTTGAATTGTATATGTAAGTTCTGCGCCAACTAAGCAAATGGTCCAAGAGAATTGCACCCAAAGCATAAACAGCGGCAAGGCGGCAAATGAGCCATAAATGGCATTGTAGCTGCTTACCCACAACTGAGAATGAATGTAGAAAAGCTGCAACCATTGCATAGCCGTTCCAGCTAGTATAGCTGGTAGAATTGCACTTTTCATATGTACCTTTGTATTGGGCATGAATACATAAAGAGCAAAAAAAGCTGCCGACATTAAAAGATATGGTGTCAAGTCTATCAGAAAGTGTGCAACAGAACCTATAACAACATATTGATCTAAGTTCTGGGCGATTGTTGCCATGAAAATAGAAACACCGGCCAAAATAACAATGATGATAGGGACAAGAAACAGCATGGCAATATAATCGGTAATTGTGCGGAAAAGGCTGCGAGGTTTCTTCACCTGCCAGATATCATTGAAGGTTTTCTCAATGTTACTAACCAACATGAGAACAGTAAAAAGCATAAACAACAATCCCAATCCTAAAATAATACCACTCTTCGTATGAACAAGATAGGAATTGACAAAACCAATAATGATTTCTGCAGCTTGAGGCTGACTAGCCAACATGTCTCTAAACCACGTCTCTATATATTTTGAATAGCCAAAACCACGTGCAACAGCAAACACGACAGCCATAATGGGAACGATTGCAAGCAGCGTTGAATAGGTCAGTGCAGCAGCCGAATCAAACACTCGCTTAGCAGTCAACTCACTAATCACCAATCGTATGATGTCGTAGATTTTCCTAAACATAAACTATATATAGATGTATAACATAGAAAACTAAATGCTATGAGCAATAAAGTGTTCTTTAAAAAATCAACAAAAAAGAAACAGTGCCCCTGTAAGCCGGGTTCTGTACTGCCATCACCTCTCAGTAAATAACAGTGCTTGTCATTTATCTAGTCCGCAAGTCACCCTACGGCTCAAGCGTTCTACCCTCCACCGTATCTGCACTCCTACATATCACAAGGTAAATGTAGAGAAACAGATTCGGGCGGGCAACCCTCAAACGGCGGTTTACATGAACTTGCAGCCTCCAGCGGACACAGCCTGACGATCACCCGCCAGCTGGTGGTCTCTTACACCACCTTCTCACCCTTACCCCACCGAAGCAAGGCGGTTGTTTTCTTCTGCCCTTACCTACTGTCACCAATAGCTTCTACTTTCAGAAGTGGAGCGCCCTATGCTGCCCGGACTTTCCTCTCGCATCACCTGGGATACCAGCGACAAGCCGGAACACTATTTCAGGTGCAAAAGTAATAAAATTATTTATTTTAACCACAGATTAACAGAGATTTTCACAGATTAATCAATGTAAAATTGTCAGTTCTGCTCGTAAAATGCCGTTAAGAGTAGAAAATAAAGTGTTAAAAGACGACAAAAGATAAGACAAAATGACAGTTTTAACTTTTTTGCGCCTATATTTGCATGCTGCAAAACAAAGGGGACTTTAGCCTATTAAAATGTCCTATAGAAAAAGAAACAAATATTAAAACTTATAAGGTATGAAAAAGATTTCAAATTATGTAGTTTCGGCTCTCTGCATCATTGCAGTAGCCTTCTCGGCTGGTGCCTTCCTCAAGGCAAATGCCATCAAACCCTCTACAGCACTTTCTGCTCCTGCAGGACAACCCGTAGACTTAACTTATGCAGCAGAAAAAGCACTCCCGTCGGTCGTTCATATTTTAAGCACACAAAACAGCAAGACACAGACTATTGACGTTCAGACAAGAGACCCATTTGAGGATTTCTTCTCTGATCCGTTCGGATGGTTTGGCAATCCTAATCGTGGACAAGGTGGCACACAAAAACGTCAGGTGCAAACTCCGAAACGCCAAGGCTCTGGTTCGGGTGTCATCATTTCCACTGATGGATATATCGTGACAAATAACCACGTGGTAGAAGGTGCAGATGAGATTACTGTCACACTGAACGATAATAAGGAATTCTCTGCTCGTATCATTGGTACTGACAAAACATCTGATTTGGCACTTATCAAGATTGACGTAAATGGTCTCACACCTATTGCAATCGCCAATAGTGAAGACATTAAGGTCGGTGAATGGGTATTAGCTGTTGGTAATCCTTTTAATTTGACCAACACTGTCACAGCTGGAATTGTAAGTGCGAAAGCACGCACTATGGGTCAAAATGGCGTTGAGTCTTTCATTCAGACAGATGCTGCAATCAATCGTGGAAACTCAGGTGGTGCCCTAGTTAACGTACGTGGCGAGCTTATTGGTATCAACGATATGCTATACAGCGAGACAGGATCATATGTTGGTTATGGTTTTGCTATTCCAACTTCTATCATGAATAAAGTAGTAGCAGACCTCAAACAATATGGAACTGTTCAACGTGCCTATATTGGAATTAAAGGTGGTGACGTAAAGAATCAGGTTGACGTTGAGAAAGAAAAAGGAAACGATGTCGATTATGGAACGATGGAAGGTGTATACGTAAGTGAAGTAGTAGAAGGTGGTGCTGCCGAGGCTGCAGGTATCAAGTCTGGAGATGTCATTGTAAATGTTGATGGTAAGAAAATCACCAAGTTTGGCGAACTGACAGCAATCATGGCAAACAAGAAACCAGGCGATAAACTTACTATTACATACTTGCATAACAAGCAGAAAGTTACAAAAACAGTGACCCTTAAGAACGAACAGGGCAACACAAACGTAGTAAAACAGGCAGATCTTGATGTCCTTGGCGCAAACTTCCGCGAAATCACCGATGCCCAGAAGAAACAACTGAATATTGGTTACGGTCTTGAAGTCATCAAAGTGAATAGCGGAAAGATTAACAAGGCTGGTATCACCAAGGGATTCATCATCCAGAATGTAAATAACACTCCCGTGAAAACAATCGACCAATTACAAGAAGTCGTAAAGAATGCATCTACAAGCAAAGAACCAGTGCTTTACATACAAGGTATTTATCCTACCGGTAAAAAAGCCTACTTCGCTATTGGTCTGCAAGATTAATTGACATATTAATCCCGAAAAAGCAAAAAAAAATCCATTATTTTTGTTTTTTCGGGATTATTGTATTATTTTTGCAGATGCTTTAAATTGCATGCTATATGAGACAACTCAAGATTACCAAATCTATTACCAACCGAGAGAGCGCATCTCTTGATAAATATCTTCAAGAAATCGGACACGAAGAGCTGATTTCAGTAGAAGAAGAAGTGGAACTAGCTCAGCGCATCAGGCAAGGCGACCGCAAAGCTCTTGAGAAACTGACAAAAGCAAACTTGAGATTTGTCGTATCAGTAGCAAAACAATATCAAAACCAAGGATTAAGCCTGCCTGATTTGATTAATGAAGGTAATTTAGGACTCATTAAGGCAGCTGAAAAGTTTGACGAGACGAGAGGATTTAAGTTCATTTCGTATGCTGTTTGGTGGATTCGGCAAAGTATTTTACAAGCTATTGCTGAGCAGAGCCGTATTGTAAGGCTTCCTCTCAATCAAGTAGGATCAGTCAATAAAATTAATCGTCTGCTCAATAAGTTTGAGCAGGAACATGAGCGCAGACCCAGTATTGAGGAGATTGCCGAGCATATAGACTTGCCACAAGACAAGATAGAAGATGCAATGAAGGTAAACACCCGTCATGTTTCTGTTGATGCCCCATTTGTCGATGGAGAGGAAAACAGCTTGCTCGACGTTCTTATCAATGACGACTCACCCATGGCCGACAAAACTCTTGTCATGGAATCGTTAAGAGAGGAAATCAACCGTGCTTTGCAACGTCTCAACGAACGGGAGCGCAATATTATTGAAGCTTTCTTTGGCATTAACCAACCGGAAATGACGTTAGAAGAAATCGGAGATAAATACGGCCTGACACGCGAACGCGTACGCCAGATTAAAGAGAAAGCAATACGCCGTTTACGTCATAGCACAAAAAACAAATTTTTGAAGTCATACTTAGGACAATGAAACATATTTGCTTTGTAGTAGCATTATTGTTTACAATGCTATTCTCTATCAATACTATAGCGAAAGCCCAAAACAGAAACATACAAAAAGTATTCATGTTCGGCTTTGCCCAATCATTCAACGATTCGACTGTATATTTTACTGACATACAAGTTGTTGACAGTGTATACATTGAGCAAAAGACGAAGTTTCTTATGGAACGCGAGAATTATTCCTATCAATTGAAGAATTATCTCGAAGGCACGGGTAAGAAAAATATGGCTTGTATTACTTCATTTGCTCTGACACGCAAAGATATAGAGAAGAAGTATCTGAAAATGAAACAACGCTATTCAACGCGTGGACATTATTCTATTCAATATATCAACGAAAACGAGATGAAGTTCACCTCTGTAAAACCTGACGTATTAGAGCGTGAAGAGCAATCATTAACAAAGGCGCAACTCAAGGCAAAAAAGAAAGCTGCTAAAAAAGAAAAGAAGGATGGACGTAAACCACCAAGAAAGAACTCATAATACTTTCCTAATAGCTGATCATCTCGTCAAGATTGTTTTCAAACAGTCCAAGAAGAACGACATGCATCTAATCAGATCGTTCGAGCCATTTAGGACTGACAAGGAGAACAGTTCGTTATTTTTCCAACTTACAGTCGACGACCAACTCCCTCCCATCAAAGAAGGAAGGGAACGGATAGGTAGATTTGACACAGGAAACGGAGATACTGTTGTCGACCGTTTAGCAGATGGTGGATATCAGTATATAATTAAAGATATTCAAGGAAATGAATGTTGCCTGTTACAATCAAATAAAGACTTTTCCGACTGTCGTTGTGCTCTAAAAGGCAATTACGATATGCGCAGTTTTGGATTGAACAATGCGCTGATGCTTATATATGCTTTTGCGGGAAGCCGACATCAAACCTTACTTATTCATGCTTCGCTCGTACGGCACCGAGGTTATGGCTATGCATTTATAGCCAAAAGCGGAACTGGTAAAAGCACACAAGTAAGTTCATGGTTACGCTACATCGCAGATTGTGAGTTAATGAATGACGATAATCCCATTGTTCGTATTAATGATGGTATCCCTTATATTTACGGCTCACCGTGGAGCGGGAAAACCCCTTGTTATCGGCAAGTAAAAGCTCCATTAGGAGCTATAACGCGAATTGACCGTGCACAACAGAACAGTATCGAAAGGCTTAGTCCTGTAGAGGCTTTCGCTTCGTTTCTTCCCTCTTGTTCATCTATGAAATGGGATGAGGATATCTTCAATAATATTTGTAATACTGTTACTAGAGTTGTAGAAACAACAGGTATATACACCCTACACTGCCTACCAGATCGAGACGCAGCTATTTTATGCAACAAGACCATTTGCAAATAAAGGAAATACAAATGCCAAATGCCATGCTGCTTCCCGAAATCGTAAAGCTGCTTGACGAGGGCCACACAGTTACATTAAGGCTGCGTGGTTTTAGCATGCGCCCTTTTCTTGAAGACGGACGCGATAAAGCTTTGCTCACAAAGGCTGATAATCCTAAAGTCGGTGATCCAGTGTTAGCAGAAGTAGATCCTAAGCATTTTGTGCTTCATCGCATCATAAAAATCGATGGAGATCAGGTGATTCTAAGAGGTGACGGTAACCTGGCAGACGAACAATGCAGTATTCAGGATGTGAAAGGCGCTGTTATCGGCTTCTACAGAAAGGGACGTGAAACTATGGACCGTACTGATGGGTGGAAATGGCGCACTTATTCATGGATTTGGGTTCACCTCTACCCTATCCGCCGATATCTTTTAGCATTTTATCGCCGTATCTGGTTGAAACTATTTAAACCCATATAAAATGAAAGCAAAAAAAGGATTTAACCTCCGCAATGTGTGTGGACAACAGATAATAGTTGCTCAAGGAAAAGAGAATATTGACTTTAGCAATATCATTAGTATGAATGAAAGCTCAGCATGGCTTTGGGAACAAATAACAAATAAAGGACTGGACTTTACTCCTGAGATGCTCGCACAAATGCTGACAGTGGAATATGAAGTAGATATTGAAACTGCCATTGAAGATTCAAAAGAGTTAATCAATCAGTGGTTAGAGGCTGGGATTATCGAATAAGTTGATTCGTTTTCTGCCATGTTGAAGTACAAGAACTGTTGCATCTATAGTTGATGACTGTTTATCTTCGAATTAATGGCTAGTTATACTTCAATTAATGGCTAGTTATACTTCAATTAATGGCTAGTTATACTTCAATTAATGGCTAATTATACTTCAATTAATGGCTAATTATACTTCAACTAATGACCAAGTACAAGGTATTTGATAACCAGTTACAACGTAATTGATGACTAATCAAGTTTTAATAAGAGGCTGATTTGCGGTTAAAGGAGACCTATTAGGCAAATCCTAACTATTGAATTCAAACAATAGAACACTAATCGGTTGCGCTTTTTAATGTCAGTTTCCCATTAAAAGAGACAAGCACTTCAACAACATAGCTGCTGGGACTATCTGGAATACCCAGCAAAGCGTTAAAATGTATACCTTCAGCATCGATTCCGCTGAAGATAAAGTCACTTAGCACACACTTTGTGAGGAAATCTGCTGGAACTTTACCTTTGAAGTCTTGTTTATAGAAATTGCTGGAGTACACTTTTGTTGTGCCTTTGAACACCCCCATGTGGATAATATTGTCATAGTAGATATTCTCAACTTCAACACCATCATCGTTGTAAGAGGTCTTTATTACCTTATAAGTAGTTGGATTGACCTGCACATAACAGTGAAAACGGTTGTTATCATAGACAACAACAGTATCACGTTTAATAAGCTGACGCTGATTAATCGGTTGAGGTTGCTTACCTTCAAAAGCATAGGTATCATCAGGATTCTCGCTCTTCACCAATCGTACAGACTCACCATTTTGATTCTTGAACACAAACAGATGGGACGCCTGTTTTTCAATTGGATACTTCACCACATTAGCTCCCTGAAGGACCAAGGTATCACCAATTATCTTGAAACTGACAGGAACGCTGGTAGTATCGGGATAAAAGATACTATCACCTTTGGCCCGGAAAGCAATGTCCTCACTATCCTCATTAATCCATATTCCCTGCAGTAAAGACTTAGCTGTCTTGTTTTCTTTTTGGACAACAATCTCTTGGTTGTCCTTCTGACGTTTGCAGGAGAACAAGATTGCCGACAACAGCAACATCACCAATAAGACTCTTTGTCCTTTCATCTTTTATATATTATACTACAACTTAATCAAACAAAACTGCATCTGCTAAACCGAGAGCATTTAAGTCTTTTTCACTCATAATCAGATTCTCCTCACTAATTGGCCAATTAATGCCAAGAGCGGGATCATCGAAACGAATAGAGGCTTCCTGTTGAGGAGCATATATATTGTCTACTTGATAAGTAAAGACGGCCTCTTCACTCAAAACCAGGAATCCATGGGCAAAACCACGGGGTATAAAAAACTGGAGTTTATTCTCGTCGCTTAATTCTATGGAAACATGCTGGCCAAAGGTTGGTGAGCTCTTTCGAAGGTCTACAGCCACATCGAGCACACGCCCTTTAATCACTCTCACTAACTTGGCCTGAGAATATTCGCCTTTCTGATAATGAAGGCCTCGCAATACACCATAACTTGATTTTGACTCATTCTCCTGAATGAAGTCTATCTGCCCCACATTCTGCTCAAATTCCTCTTTCTTAAAAGCCTCGAAAAAATAGCCACGCGCGTCATTAAAAACCTTGGGCTCTATGATGACAACACCTTCTATTTTCGTATTAGAGTATTTCATAGTGCAAATGTACGAATAATAATCGACACCAAAAAGGATTTTCACTTTTTTTCTTTTCTGAGAATAAAATATTTGGATTATTCGGAAAAAACAAGTAAATTTGCACTCGTGATTGAATTAGAAAGACATATAGAAATACTTCTTCTCAACAACGATTGTGTGATAGTGCCGGGTTTAGGAGGCTTTATGACCAATCATGTTGAAGCGCGATACGATGACGAGGATCATTTGTTCTTGCCACCGCTTCGCACCCTTGGATTCAATCCGAAGCTCAGACTGAATGACAGTTTACTGGCTCAATCCTATGTGGAGGCTTACGATATCAGTTATCCTGATGCGATTCACCGTATTGAGGACGAGGTGAATGAATTGCGCCAACACCTGGAAAACGAGGGCTTTTATGAGTTTAATGGCATTGGTGTTCTTTCTCTTAACGAAGAAGGTTGTTTTGAATTTGCACCTTGCGAGGCAGGTATTCTCACTCCTTCCTTCTATGCATTGAGCAGTTTTGAGATGGATATGCTGACAAAAACAGTTGAAGTTAAAACAGAGCCACTCACCAAGGCAACGGAAAAGCCAGAGACTCACCTCGTGGAGACCATGAGACTATCTGAAGCAAATGATAGTGAGCCTGAGGAACCACACACCATTCATATAAAGGTTAGCTTGCTCCGAAATCTAGCCGCAGCTGCCATTGTAGTATTTGCCTTCCTTCTGTTCAGCACTCCGTTAGGCACCAATAAGCAGACTGCATCGATAGACAGCCATGTGCTCAAACAAATTATGCCTAAAGAAGTTACCCTTGGCAATCAGGAAATCAAGAAAGTTGTTACCGAAAAGAAAATTGCCCTCAACCAACAATCTACCGAAAAGAATAAAACTGTTGAGGACGTATTCACTATTGTATTGGCAAGCCATGTTTCGAAGGCTAATGCTGCCGAGTTCGTAAAACAACTGGCAAAGAAAGGTTTTCAGGCACAAGTGATAAGCAAGACAAGCACCAAGGTAATCTATGGACGTTATAAGACTGAAGGAGAAGCCTATAAGTCATTGGGTGAGCTACGCGATCTTGATGATTTCAAAGAAGCCTGGGTGCTGAAAGTCAGGCTATAGTTATGCTCTACGACTCTATAGTTCATCTCTACGTTCATAGAGCATCCTTCTACATGTAGCAAAAGGCATATTTACAAACGTGTTTATTCTTACTAACATTCTATTATTTTATTTTGAAAAGAGTACGATGCCCCAAATGTGACTATTATATCACATTCGATGAAACCCAATATCAGGCAGGACAATCACTGGTTTTCCAATGCCCTCAATGCAATAAGCAGTTTGGCATTCGAATAGGCATATCAAAACTCCGTTCTACCCAAAAAGAGGAGAACCAGCAAATGGCTTCCGATGAGCATATTGATGAAGCTGAATATGGTTCTATCATCGTTATTGAGAATGTTTTCCACTACAAGCAGATTATCCCTTTAAAGATGGGAGACAATATCATTGGACGATACATGAAGGGGAATCCAACATGCAACACCCCTATTGAAACGGTGGACCCAAGTGTTGACCTATGTCATTGTGTAATCAACGTTAGCCGCGACAAAAAAGGGAAACTGAAATATGTGTTACGAGACGGACCTAGCAATACAGGAACCTTTGTAGACAATGAGATTTTGGGAGACCGCGAACGAAGAATCATCAATGACGGAACCCTTTTCACTATTGGGGCAACAAGCATTATTTTACATACTGCCGACAGCAACGAAAATGCCTGACCGATATATTGAGACTATGTTTAACTATCGACACATCCCTTTCCTTGTACTCATTTTGCTAATCTGTGGAATGAAATCTAAGGCACAGACCATCTATTCTTCAGAAGTCAGCACTTTGACCGCGATGGTTAACGGGAAATGGTTGAGTATGCCCGTCATGAGACTTAGAAGTGAGGATGTGCTGGAAATAGGATTCGATCAACTCTCGCATGAATATCATCGTTACAGATACCACATTCAGCATTGCGAGGCAGATGGCACTCCAAGTGAGGATATCTTTGAGAGTGACTTTTTAGAGGGATTTAATGACAATTATATTGAGGATTATGTAGAAAGCATCAATACAAACCAGCTTTACACACACTACTCCGTGAGAATCCCTAACGAACGTTGTCGTCTGAAAATGAGCGGTAATTATCTGCTCACCATCATGGATGAGGATAACGACGATGAACTCATTTTGGAATTACCGTTCTACATAGTGGAACCGCTGATGACGTTAGGAATGGAAGTCTTTACAAATACAGATGCTACCATTAACAAACATCACCAGCAAGTGAACATGCGGCTGAACTATGGTAGTCTGCGGGTTACAAACCCAGAGAGGCAGATTATGACAATAGTCAGGCAAAACGGGCTATGCACAAATTCCAGTTCCCGCAAAGGGGTGATACCAAACATGGTGTTGGACAAAGGCCTGGAATGGATTCACAACAAGAATTTGGTTTTCGAGGCAGGAAACGAGTACAAGAAGTTTGAGATTCTGGACACAGACCACCCTTCAATGGGGGTTGAACGTATTTCATGGGACGGCAAACAGTTTAATGCCTGGGTATTCACTGATGAGATCTATACCAACTATCTTACTGACGAAGATGCCAACGGCGCTTTCCTGATACGCAATAGCGACTATACTGAGATTGACTATACTTGCGAGTATATGCTTGTGCATTTTACGCTAAAGGCTCCGAAAAGCATTTCCACACCAGTCATTGACGGTGCCTGGACAACAGATGCCAACAGAACAAAATATATGATGGAATGGGACGGGAACTTGGGTTTATGGCATGTGGCCATTCCACTGAAAATGGGGTATTATTCTTATCGCTATATCATTCCCGATATCAACGAGAATTTCTTTCAGACAGAGAACACATACCAGGGAATGGTTTATTATAAGGGAGTCAGCGACCGAACATGGCGCCTGGTAAGCTTCAATGAAGTAGCTTATCCATCTCGTCGAACTGTTTCCCCATATTAAGATTCAAATATATATTGTATAATACGGGTGCCCACTTGTCTTTCTGAGCAGGCATCATTTTCCGATACCGTTCCATATAAGGTAATGCACTCTTATAGAACGAAGTAATCTGGACACGCTTATTACGCGATTTCGAGACACGCTCTGTCTCAACGGCCAAATTGACGTACGAAAGCCCCATGTTCAGGTAAACCTCAGGCATAGAGTCATTTTTTGCTAATAATGATTTGCAAATATCAATGCACTCTGCATATTTTCCCATATTCAAAAGCAAAGCACTCTTGGCAAACAAGTATATCTCTGCCGAATCATTCTTCTCCAAAAGGCGGTTTACTACACACATAGCCGAATCGAGATCACCTTTGCCACTATAATAATCAAGTAGCCTCGGATAGAAGAAAGGGAATTCGCAATCGTGTCTGAACCCAGCTTTCAATGTCTCCACATAGCAATTGGTATTACCTACCATCTTATAGGTCTCAGCCAGATATTGAAGTGTATAGTTGAGATGAGCCGAATCAGCAAGAGCCAGTTGCGAGTGCTTCAAGGTCTTTGCAGCATCTTGAGATTTGTAGCCGCACAATACAGCCCAATATGCCGCTACAGGCATACGGACATCTAAAGAATCATAACGGAACTTCGAGAACAAAGGCTTATGCGCACTGTCGATATACATATCAAAAAACTCATAAGCCTGAGCAAATTTCAGTTTGTTTGCATGATACACACCACCATTGAAGATATTACGCCTATACTGATTCAAAAAATCCGAATGACGGTTACGATATTCAATGCGCACTCTGCCCTTTTTATCTGGGCGCGCTTCAATACTATCCAACTCCTCTAGTACGGTAAACATTTTCTTTGCTGAGACAAAGAGAGCCGCTGTATCGTATTGCTGTTTCAGATACAACTTCATATTTCCCTGATCGTATTGCTGACGGATTGCCTCAAATAAAGTAAGGTATATCTTTTTGTTCTCCCTGTTAACCGAATCTTTCAGCAATTTCATCATCGTCTGCTCTACTTGTACCTGATTCTTTCCTTTTTTAAGGTCAGTCTCTGCTTGAGCTAATTCTTTTTTTTGGGCATGCCCAACAAGTGCAACCAATAAAGAGAACAGCAGAACAACAAACAATCTTCTCATTTTACCTTCTGATTTTAGCTTTGTGTCGGCAAAGTTACGAAAAAACACCTGAAAAACCAAAAGAATAAGAGCTTTTCAATTTAAAGTTACTGAATTACCGGCTATTTTCGTTAAAACAAAGAGAAAGGAAAGACGTTTTGCAATTTTCACCAATGCTCTATTTTACCATAGGCAGCAACTCACGCGCTTTTTGCTCATCAGGCAACTCCTTATAAATAGTATATAGAGGTTGAGCCCAATCTACTTTTGCTCGCTCACCATCCAGTTGTCTGCATTTTTCCAAATATGCTGCACTCTGGCTGAGTTCTCCTTTGGAATAGTAGCAGATTCCAATGTTGTAAATAACTTCTACAAATGCGGAGTCAATTACAACAGCTTTTTTGTAAGCATCAATAGCACGATTCCATTGTTTTTCTCGCATTTCCAACTCACCAAGCATTGCCCATTTTTCCTTGCTTTTCTTGTCCAGAGCCACTTCTTCTTCCATAAAACGCTTAAATTTGGAAGCATTGGCTGGAGAAGTATAATGTTCAACTAACATGCTAAAAAAAGAGTTATTGCTTGGATACTTCTGATGAGCCTCTGTTAATACCGATACATAGTGCAATGAGTCCTGCCAGTCACGTCGGTTATCGCGGAGCAATAGCACATGAACCAACGCAGCATCCTCCGCATACTCAGAACATTGCAGCGCCCTGTCCATATAGCGGCTGGCAACATTTTTATCACCGTTCTTATACGCAGATTGTATCGCAAAGAAAGCACATTCGTTATAATAGGAGTCGTGTTCTGGTTTACGGCCAACGAACAAACTGGTATTATACCTTTCCAAATAGAGTGTAAAACAATCTAATGCGCGTCTGTAGTCTTTACGCCCATAAGCCTCAAGGCCGGCATCAATAACTTTCGGACACATTGCCGACACTCTGGCAATATTGCGCGCATGATAGCGTAAGCGGGCAGCTTTCCCCTCGCTTGCAAGGAAATCATATTGATCGCAAAGAATGGCAGACTTCAACGCTAACACCACATCGTCTGCACCTTTCCTTCTAAGCGCCGAGTCAACTACTAAATTAAAGAATACTGCTTTATCGGCAACGCTCAAATTCGGCAAACCCACATAATTCAGGATACTCTCCGATGGCAGAGTTTGCTTGACTTTATAAGCTGCTTGATTTGTCTGCGACAAAGCTGACGCACAATTGAATAAGACAAGGAATAGAAAGATGCTTAGTTGCTGCATAGGCGTTATTAAGAACAAAAAACAATTCCCCCCATTGTCAAAATCGACAAGGGGGGAATTAGTATATGAGATAGGTTATTTCTCGGCTTCAGCCTGCTTGGTGCGTGGGTCATCCTCACCATAGAGGTTATAGTACGCATTATAGCGGTTGTAGCCCCAGTTACTTGTATTCTTGTCAGGATCAAGTTCCTTAGCTTTGTCGAACAACTTCACAGCCTCCTCATAAAGCCCCTTACGAGCAGGATCGCCAGGCTGCTTGTCCTGTGCCTGAATACTCAGACAGGTAGCAAGATATGTAACAATAAGTGCGTTGTCGGGTTTCACCTCAAATGCCTTGCGTAAGAATTTCTCAGCCGCTGCGGGGTTCTCGTTAAGCTGTCCGATACCAAGGTCAGCAAGTGCAACAAAGTTGTTGGGGTTCTTTGCCAGAACATCCTCGAGTACCTTCTTAGCCTCAGCCTGCTCGCCAAAAGCATTATGCAAATTATAGATACGCTCCAACAATGCGTCGTTGTCTTGATTCTGAGTGTAAAGTTCCTTCAAGTTGTTAAGGAACTTCACTGAGTCAGCTCTGTTCTTCAGGTCACTGCTCAGAGCCTCCAGTTTCAGATTCAGAGCATTCGTACGCTCACCCTCATCCTTCATGGCAATGTCGCAATAGTGCAAGCATTTTTCCATATTCTTGTCCTGATAAGCATAGATACCCATGATACGTGCCACCTGTCCGAAGAAAGGTTTCTGGAAGTCGCGGTTAGCAGCCTTGAAGAGAGGAGCGTCGTCAGAATCTACGAAAGCACCCCAATAGCGTTTGCAGAGGTCTGTCTTATCGGCGTTCTGAGCATCCTGACCAGCATTGACGAGCTGACCGCGAACTGGCCATACACGCTGGGCGTTCTTTTCAGCAAACTTTGGAGCAACTTTTCCCTTTTCATTAGGCAGTTGGTCATACTTATCACATTCGATAGCAGCCATCAGGGCATTGACGGCAGCTTCGTTCATGCCATCCACATCGACAGGCTTATTCTGTTTCATCACCTCGTTCTCAGTCTTCGTGGCACTCTCCTTGTTGTATTTTTCCATTGCCAGGTCAACGAGCTTGTTGTAAGCCTTGGCTTTCTCTGCGTCGTTTGCCAGCTGAGCAAGTGAGCTCTTCAACAGGTCAGAAGCCTCTTGATAAGTTTTGGCTTTCAAAATCGATTTCAATGCCGGGCTGTCGCCAGCAAAGGCACATGTAGCAGAGAATGCCATCATGGCCACAATCATAATTTTTTTCATAAGTCGTATAATTTAAAAGGTTTGTTATTATTCGAAATCTACTGTATTCTCAGTTGAATCGAGTTCTTCATCATCATTCATTTCAGGTTCCGTCTGAGTAGCAGCTAACGTGTCCCTGCGGATATCGTCAGCCTTTTTCTGCCATTGCGCACGGCTTTCCTCTTCAACTGTTGCCTCCAGTTCTGAGCTCATTACCTTACAAACGCTTGCAATCACGTCGTTCTTTTTCGTCAGGTTAATAAGTCGGACTCCCTGTGTGGCTCTTCCCATCACACGACAGTCGGCAACACTCAGGCGGATAGCTATACCGCTCTTGTTTATAATCATGAGGTCGTTATGATTCGTTACCGCCTTGATAGCCACTAGCCTTCCAGTCTTATCGGTGATGTTGAGTGTCTTCACACCCTTAGCACCTCGATTGGTCTTGCGGTAGTCCTCAACCTGCGAGCGCTTGCCATAGCCTTCCTCGCTGACCACCATGATATTTTCCTCATCTGGATTATTAACAACAACCATGCCAACTACCGCATCGTCTCCTCCATCGAGGCGCATGCCGATGACACCGGTAGCAACACGACCCATGGTACGTACATCAGACTCATTAAATCTGACAGCTCGTCCATTACGGTTGGCCATGATGAGCTCATTCTGACCATTTGTCAGTCTTACATCTACCACCTCGTCACCCTCAGAGATATTAATGGCAATCACTCCATTAGCTCTCGGACGACTATATGCCTCCAGACACGTCTTCTTCACGATACCGTTCTTGGTAGCGAATACGATATAATGCGAGTTGATGAACTCCTGATCGTTCAGTCCTTGTCCGCGCAGACGCAGAATGTTGTTCACCGAGTCATCGCTATCGATATTGAGCATGTTCTGTATAGCACGCCCCTTTGAGTTCTTGTCGCCTTCCGGAATCTCATAGCACTTCAGCCAGTAGCAGCGTCCCTTGCGAGTAAAGAAGAGCATTGTCTGATGCATTGTGGCTGGATAGATGAACTCCGTGAAATCCTGATCACGCGTCTTGGCAGCCTTAGCTCCCACTCCGCCACGAGCCTGCTCACGGAACTCACTGAGCGGTGTGCGCTTGATATATCCCAGATGGCTGACGGTAATCACCACAGGATCGTTGGGATAGAAATCTTCTGGATTAAACTCCTCGCTGGAGTACTTGATTTCCGTACGGCGCTCGTCACCGTATTTCTCCTTCACCTCTATCAGTTCGTCCTTCATCACCTGCTTGCAACGCTCTGGATTATCGAGAATCTCTTGCAGATCGGCTATCAACTTCATCAGGTCGTCAAACTCCTGATGCAGTTGGTCAACGCGCAGACCCGTCAACTGGCTCAGGCGCATATCAACGATTGCCTTTGACTGAAGCTCGTCAAGGTTGAAACGGCTCTCAAGGTTGCGTTGTGCGTCAACTGGAGTTTTAGAGTTACGGATGATATGAACCACCTCGTCAATGTTGTTCACCGCGATAATAAGTCCTTCCAGAATGTGAGCACGTTCCTTGGCCTTGCGAAGGTCATAACGTGTGCGGCGGATTGTAACGTCGTGACGGTGCTCCACAAAGTACTTCACACACTCCTTCAGCGTCAGCAGACGTGGGCGGCCCTTCACCAGCGCAATATTGTTCACCGAGAACGAACTCTGGAGTGCTGTCATCTTGAACAACTTGTTCAGAATCACATTGGCATTGGCGTCCTTCTTCACGTCAATGACTATACGCATACCCTGACGGCCAGACTCGTCGTTGGCATTGGAGATTCCGTCCAACTTGCCCTCCTTCACGAGGTCGGCAATATACTCAATCAGTTGAGCCTTGTTTACGCCATATGGTATTTCCGTTACCACAATCTTGTCATGCGTCTCGTGGCTCTCAATCTCAGCCTTAGCGCGCATCACGATACGTCCGCGACCTGTCTCATAAGCGTCTCTAACGCCCTGTATACCATAAATATACGCACCAGTTGGGAAGTCAGGAGCCTTGATGTACTGCATCAGGCCATCTGTATCGATATCGGGATTGTCGATATAGGCACAGCAGCCGTCGATTACCTCTCCCAAATTGTGAGTAGGCATATTCGTAGCCATACCCACGGCAATACCATTACCACCGTTCACCAGCAGGTTGGGCACCTTCGTTGGCATTACGGTAGGCTCAGTCAGCGAGTCGTCGAAGTTCGGAGCCATATCTACGGTGTCCTTCTCTAGGTCGTCCATGATATGTTCGCCCATTTTCGAGAGCCGGCACTCGGTGTATCGCATAGCGGCAGCCGAGTCACCATCCACACTACCAAAGTTACCTTGTCCGTCGACAAGTGTGTAACGCATATTCCAGTCCTGTGCCATACGTACCAGCGCACCGTATACGCTGGAGTCGCCGTGGGGATGATACTTACCCAACACCTCACCTACTACACGGGCACATTTCTTATATGGTTTATCGCTCGTATTACCGATACCGGCCATACCGTATAAGATGCGGCGATGCACGGGTTTGAATCCGTCGCGCACATCAGGCAGGGCACGGGCTACGATTACCGACATTGAATAGTCGATATACGAGGATTTCATTTCCTCCTCGATGTTGATTTTAATGATTCTGTCATTGTCGATGGTCTGTCCGCCATCGAAAGTCTGATTCTCGTCCATTTAAATATGTATCTTCTATTATATTAAAATTCCTGAATTTCGCATCTGAGGCCATTTCCTTGCGCTCTGACGCGTTGAACCCAAAACTATGCAAAGGTACAACATTAATTTGACATGTGCAATAAAGCGAGTGTTAAATAATCCTTTAGCCAAGCATGAGACACTTGAAACTGTTGAAAACAACGTGTCTCTGTACATCTATGACAAAATGATCTAACTCATAAGCCCTTTCAGGATTGCTGAGTAGTCTTGCAGAATCGTGGAGTAGCCTTACAGGATCGTGAAGTAACCTTGCAGAAACGTGGAGTAGCCCTATAGAAACGCTAAACAGCCTTATAGCATATCCGATTCATATTTTTGCATTATGTGAATTAGTACTAAGCGCAATTATATTTGCCTAGTCAGATAGAGAGCGAGATACAGGTGTGAGAAAGTATCGTATTACTTTTTGGCACGATGTTTGTTAAAATGAAATTAATTGTGTATCTTTGCATTTATTTATATAAGGAGAAAGGAAGAAACGACAAACATGGCAAATCAATTTTCACCTAAAGTATCTCAAATACTCGCCTTCAGTCGCGAAGAGGCGGCTCGGTTGGCTAGCAGTTCAGTAGGTCCCGAGCACCTGCTGCTGGGTCTGCTGCGCGAAACGGAAGGCCCAGTGAGAGACTCATTCCTGAAATTTGACATTGACTTATTCTCCGTGAAGCAAGAACTGGAACAACGTGTAAGAGAGGATACAATAAGAAAGCCGATGAATATTGGTGAGATTGTGCTAAACGAAAAGGCTAGCAACATCCTGCGACTCGCTGTACTTGAGGCTCGTATGCAACAGACAGGAGTTGTCGACGTGCAGCATCTACTGTTGGCCATCTTACACGACCAGGTGAACAACGGAGCAAAAGAGGTATTAGAAAACTACAACATGAATTATTCAGACACATTAGAATTCCTCAAGCATCAAGCCAGTCCCACCACACGCAATGGACTTGGACTGCCCGAAGAAGATGAGGAGGATGACGGACAATACAGCGGCTCATCTGCCAACAGTTCCCAAGCAAACAGGCAGACTGGAACGACAACACAAACCAAACACGGGAATTCGAAAACTCCTGTGCTTGACAACTTTGGTACCGACCTGACGAAAGCCGCACAAGAAGGAAAGCTTGACCCATGTGTGGGACGCGAGCGTGAGATTCAAAGAGTTACGGAGATTCTCTGTCGCCGTAAGAAAAACAACCCGGTGCTGATTGGCGAGCCTGGCGTGGGCAAGAGCGCTATCGTGGAAGGACTGGCACAACTCATTGTGAAACGCCGAACCAGTCCCGTGCTTTTCAACAAGCGTGTGGTTACCCTCGATATGACTGGTGTAGTGGCAGGAACCAAATACCGCGGACAATTTGAGGAGCGTATCAAAGCCCTGATTCGTGAGATTGAACAGAATCCTGATGTGATTATCTTCATCGACGAGATTCACACAATGGTGGGCGCCGGCTCTGCACCCGGTTCCATGGACGCTGCCAACATTCTGAAACCTGCTTTGGCGCGTGGAACCATTCAATGCATTGGTGCAACCACGCTCGACGAATACCGCAACTCCATTGAAAAAGACGGTGCTTTGGAACGCCGTTTCCAAAAGGTAATTGTGGAGCCTACTACCGCTGAGGAGACCCTACAGATACTTCACAACGTGAAAGACCGTTACGAGGACCATCACCACGTCAGCTATACCGATGATGCCATTCTGGCATGTGTCAAGTTGACAGACCGGTATGTAACCGACCGTTTCTTCCCCGACAAGGCAATCGACGCGCTCGACGAGGTGGGTTCACGCGTACATCTGGCTCATGCCGTTGTACCAGCTTCTATCACCGAGAAAGAAAAGGCCATTAGCTACATTAAGGAGAAGAAACTGTCTGCCGTCCATAATCAGAATTTTGAGCTGGCAGCAGGATACCGTGACCGTCAGGCAGAACTTGAGAAAGAACTGGCAGAGCTTCAGAGACAATGGCAGGCCGGTGAGAGTGATACGCGTGAGACCGTCAGCGAACAAGATGTTGCTAACGTTGTCTCAATGATGACAGGTGTTCCCGTACAACGTATTGCCGAGGCTGAGGGTATCCACCTGAAACGCATGGCAGACGACCTAAAGGCATCTATCGTCGGACAAAATCGCGCAATAGACAAAGTGGTTAAAGCCATCCAGCGAAACCGCGTGGGACTGAAAGACCCCAACCACCCTATCGGCGTATTCATGTTTTTGGGGCCAACCGGCGTAGGTAAAACCTATCTCGCCAAGAAACTGGCTGAGCATATGTTCGGGAGTGACGACGCATTGATTCGCGTTGACATGAGCGAGTATTCCGAGTCGTTCAACACGTCAAGACTGGTAGGAGCCCCTCCGGGATATGTGGGATATGAAGAGGGCGGACAACTTACCGAGAAGGTGCGTCGTAAGCCCTACTCTATTGTATTGCTCGACGAAATTGAGAAGGCACACGCCAATGTGTTCAACATGCTTTTGCAAGTGCTTGACGAAGGCCGTCTTACTGATGGTAACGGTCGTCTCATCGACTTCCGCAACACCGTCATTATCATGACTTCCAATTCTGGCACACGCCAATTGAAGGAGTTCGGCCGCGGCGTAGGCTTTACGGCTAGAGGAGGTCTCGGGTTGAGTGTCGACGACAAAGACAAGGAATACGCCCGTTCCATCATTCAGAAAAGTCTCAGCAAGCAATTCTCGCCAGAGTTCCTGAACCGTCTCGACGAGATTGTCACCTTCGACCAGCTGGACTTGGACGCCATCAAACAAATAGTAAACATAGAGTTACGCGGATTGTTCAAGCGTGTTGAGGACATGGGATACAAACTTGAGATTTCCGATGAGGCAAAAGAGTTTGTCGCCACAAAAGGCTATGATGTGCAATTCGGTGCCCGTCCTCTCAAGCGTGCTATACAGAACTATATTGAGGATGGCGTTTGCGAGATGCTTCTCAATGATGAACTCCATCATGGAAGCATTATCAAGGTTAGTAAAAAGGCTGATAAGGATGAATTGATGTTTGAAGTAAAGAAGGATGAGTGAATTCAGTACAATGTAGTCTATTCCACACGTTGGAACAACACATAATCCTTATTAAATAACAACATCATTGTTATCATAAAGAAGTCAAACAAACTTGCAATGAGCCCCGAAAGTTTTGTATAACTCTCGGGGCTCATTGGATGTTTTAGCATCATTCCTGATACAAGCACCACTCCAAATATAAATAACACCATTTTACTTACTTTCAACACCAATGTCGACAAAGAAAGGCCGACTAGTATTGTTACTTCATGGAATCTTCTGCAAAGGAAAGCGGCATCAGGTCTTTGATACTGCTGGCAACATAAATGCCTCTAGTGCCATAGAGCAGGATACGCATTGGCTCATGGTAACGATGCTCCATCTCGACCATCACCTGACGACATGAGCCGCAAGGAGTAACTGGATCGACTACCAGTTCTCCCTGCTCGTTTCGGGCAGCAATGGCAATAGCCACAATGGGCTGGTCAGGATATTGAACCTGTGCGGCAAAAATGGCCGTACGTTCGGCACATAGTCCTACGGGATAGACGGCATTCTCCTGATTTGCTCCTAATATCTCCGTTCCATCGGCAAGACGAAGGCAGGCACCCACACAGAAATGACTATAGTGGGCATAGCTGCGACTCGTTGCATCGATGGCTTTCACGACCAATTGCTGGTCTTCAGGGCTCAGCTCGTCTAACTGACAAAAGAGAATCTCGGACTTTATTGTTATCTTTTTCATAATAAATGTGGATTTTCAGTTACTACTTCATATATTCATAGGCTCCCATGTCAGGCAAATCATCACGACGGAGGCCCAGCCGGTCGATAGGTAGAGCATAGGTGGGGTTAGCCGCATCTATTGCTCTTGTTTTTGCGGAGAGACGGAAATCGTAATACAAGTTTTCCTCATCAATGGTTAAGAAGTTTTTCTTTCCCACCATTGTCGTGTCTTTTGAATCCTCAAAAACAACACTGATATAGTGCACACTGTCAGCATCAGTAACTTTCGGAGTACGCAAGAGGCAATTCTCAAAGGTATAGTCGAAAACGGCAGTCGTGTCCTTCTTTCCGATGATCACATCGTCGGCATAACCCGTGATGATACTATTCCGCATAGTGAAACACAAATCAGCAGGGACGCCTCCTGTCACATTGGAAAGGCTCAAGGCTGCACCACGAGCAGCATCGAAAGGATAGAACTGTGCAAGTGTGGTATGGAGCACATCAGCCTTGCCTCCATAGAGTGCAAAGCAATCGTGTAGTGTGTTGCTAATCTGACAATTCCTGATTAATACGTTTGAATGCTTGACCAACAAACCGTACCCCTGACAATTATGAATCGTCGAATTTTCGAGAATGAGGCGCGGGATTGATTCGTCGCATGCCGCACTATCACAAACTATACCGTTGTATGTGCTATGAATATCTGTATTGCGGATCTCATTGCCAAACGATGACGAATGGATGTGTATGCCTTGCCACTGGCCGCTCACCCTGTCGTAAGGCAAGTAATCAAACATTCGGTCAAGGCGATCGCCACGGAAAACACTTTCACGCCCATCGAAAGCATCGGTTATAAGCGTTCCATAGACATCGACTCCCGCATTCTCGTGGAAATAGAGTGTTGTACCAAGAAGGCGAAGTGTTGCCAGGCTGTCGATGACCAAACCGCCACTAATAACTATAGGCTGAATAGTAGAAATAGTAGTGTCGCTGATGATATGAAACTGATTGAGCAGGATAGCATCCCACGCCCATGCGGAGAGATGGACACGCTGCTCTACCCCGCTCTCAAGTGTAAACACCAAATCGTCGGTGATTTCCTTAGGCTCCAGCTGGTTCACTTGCGGTGTGGTCACCTCGACAAATACACGAATGCTGTCACGGTTGCGAACCTCAATCTCCGACGACTGATATCCTTCGGCAGCACCGAGGTAAATCCCATCGACATTCACCCTGAATCCTGTCTGATTACCCTTGGCAAGGCGGACATTCTGACAACGAATGCCATCGCCACTCTTGTTGTATACCCAGAATGTGCGGGTGATGGAGGGCACGCGAGAGAACACAGTATCAACTTTTACGCTATCAGCAGAGAACGTGAGACGAAGCGCCGATGACGAAGAAAAAGAATCGTCGTCGGAACAAGCAGCTAAGAATACAACCGCCAGCAGTGACCATATGTAGATTTGCAATTGTCTCATCTCTTTGTGATAACGGAAACGAAGCAAAAATATTGCTATAGTGCCTCACACTCACTTAGCCACACAGCACTTGAGGCATCGCTTGGCATGCGCCAGTCGCCACGGGGACTAAGACTTACGCTACCCACCTTAGGACCATCGGGTAAACATGAACGTTTGAACTGCTGA
>JAEEGK010000928.1_pt1 | contig 73278 bp, 62 predicted proteins | sample 8958771 | NCBI WGS metagenome assembly JAEEGK01 (sample SAMN16246547, study PRJNA631951) | gut metagenome | biome: gut microbiome; feature: rumen; material: SC-attached | host: Bos | place: Iran: Karaj | collected 2018-10
CTTCGCTGATGGCTCTGCGAATCAAGTATCCGTTTGGGTGCAGCAATGATTTCAGATACATTCTGCCGGTTCTTTTAAGTTTCTGTCCGTTTGTTGCGATAGGTGTTACGTTGAAAGGTTCTTCTGTAAAATGGAAGGTCGTGGGCTATTCTCTAGTCTTTGCGTTTATCGCGAGCAGTACCGTTTTATACATAATGCTGATGTAAAAACATTTTTATGTTTTGATGCTTGTCATGCCCGCCACTGTGCGGGCATCTTCTGTATAAATGTTTATGTAGAAGTTGTGGATGTAGATAATCCTGAATCGGGTTTGTGGTAGGTAGTTACAAAGGCGTATGGTAGGGTGGAACCGGGAAACAGTCCCGATGGCAAAGCAAAGAATTCTTGTCCATACAAGATATTTAAAGATTATATTAGATAGTGATAATGACAATAGCCAAGGTTATGGGGATTCCATAAGCAAAATCGAACATATTCCTTATGGGGTGTTGCAGGTCTTGTTCCCGCCATATAAGAAGAAGGAGTAAAAAATGAGCTGTTTCCGTAACATTCTCTTAATGATAATTTTAATGTTAACATGTGCCTCTTTTGCATTTGATCGCGATTTTGTTGATGCGAATTTATGGCATGGCTATTTTGATATAATGAATTTACTCGATGATGAAGGAAATTACGAAAAATCTTATTCGACAATGGATTCTATTGATGGAATTTACTTGTTTGTAGAAGGCGGTTGGGATGGCCCATGTTGTGTTTCTCCATATCATTTAAGATTGTCTATTGGAAAAAATATGATGCGTATGCAAAAAGACAGTGTATGGGTTCTTGTAAATTCTGCGGATAGGGATTCGCTGAATTCTGAATTGAAAAAGGGAAATTCACTCTCAATGGAAAAATTTAAGAAGTTGGAATTTGATTCATCGCATGTACAATATGTAATTAGTAGTTCCGTTTCTTCAGAAATTGAAATTAATATTCAGAGGGATTCGGTCCATTCTGATTATTATATTCTGTATCAAAAGAGGGATTTATTCGCGGCTCTTTGCGGAATAACATCTCGGATTTGTTATTACCAAATTGCTTGTTTTTATCGAGATGATGGATTGCTTGTTTTTGATTCCATTCCCGATGCTTTCCATTTAGTAATCTCTGAGGGTTGTCCTGATGGTGGCGGATCTTCTTTACAACCTATGGTCCGTAACCTAAAAAAACAGAATGAATGGAATAAATTATACAAAGTCAACGGTGTTCCTGCAATCAGAAATTCTTCAAATATTGTCATCCGCAATAATAAACAATCAAAACTCCAACTCAAAGGAAAACATTAATATGAAAAAACGGATTGTTACAATCTATCCAGAAGTGTAACTGATTTTAGAATGTTGAAGTAGTTTTTAAAATATGAATGGGCTTTTTGCGTTTGCAGAAGCCCATTCTTCGCTCAATACTTTGCTTTTTCACCTGTTCTTTTTGTATATTCTAGCCGTAGAAAATAGATAGTGAAATGCTATTGACCAATGGCCAACGACCATTGGCTAACAACTGTTGACTAATGGCTATTATATGAAGGCGTAAAATGAAGCGAATTCTCAGTTTTATGGTGCGATATTTGCCACGATTGCTGTTGGCTGCTGCATTGGTTGTGATGCTTCTTTTGTGTTATTTATTTTCGTTCTTGGGGCGCCCCATTAACGATGGCAACAAGATGTATGCCAATGGCGATTACAAAGGCGCTTTAGAAACGTACATGAAAGTACGTGAATCGGAACCTGCAAACCCGCTATTGTTCTACAATATCGGAACGGACCAGTACAGGCTCGGCAATCTCGAAGAGGCCAAGAAGGAACTCGAAAGTGCCATGCGCATGCCCGACAAGAAAATGGCGTCCAGGGCGGCGTATAACTTGGGCGATACGTATTTTCGCATTGGCGAGAAGGCTCCCGAAGGTCAGGGCAGCGAACGCATTGCCGCATGGCGTGAGTCCATCGCTTACCTGAAAAAGGCGATTGACTTGGACAACGATTTTGAGAACGCGAAGAAGAATGTCGAAATCGTCCAGCGTAAACTCAAGGAAGAACTCGACAAGCAGAAAGAGAACAAGGACCAGAATCAGGACAACAACCAGAAACAACCTCCGCTGAGTGACAATGCGAAACAGGTCTTGGCGCGAGCTCTACAGCTTTGCAAGGACGGTAAGTATGCCGAAGCGAAGTCGATGCTCGAAAACTTGATTGCCGAAGACGAAACTGCTGGCCAGTTGAGCGGCCATGTGCAGCGTATCGACGACGTCATCGAAATCAAGGCGGGTCGCAAGCCCAAGACGAAGATTGACGCGAGCAATACCGATAACGACCTGGAGGTGATCTGATGTTTAGTAAACAGTGGTTAGTGGTTAGTAAACAGGCTTGTCATTCCCGCGAAAGCGGGAATCTCCAGTCCTTTGCTGTGTCAAAGCAATCTCTTTCGTCTTTCGTCATTCGTCTTTCGTCTATAATTTTGATCCTCGCAGCCGCAGCGTTTGCTGCTCCGAAGTCCGCAAGCGCTTACTATGCCGATGCCGCTTTCCAGTACATCGAGAATCGTTTGCCGTCGGCGGAAATAACCTGCAACGAAGGCTTGCAGCAGTATCCGAACGATCAGAAGTTGCAGATGCTCCTCGACCGCATCAAGGAAGCGAAGGACGAGCAGAAGAACGAAAACAAGAAGAACGACAAGAATCAAGATAATAACGACCAGAATCAGAACGATCAAAATCAGGACAAGAATAATCAGGACCAGAATAAGGATCAGCAAAATCAGCAGAACCAGGACCAGAACCAAAATCAGAATAACGACCAAAGTTCATCCAGTTCTGGCGAAGACCAAAATCAGGACCAACAGAACCAAGGAAATCAGGGACAGTCGAGTAGCAGCAATGCCCAGAGTTCCGACAGCAATGGTGGTGGTCAGCAACAACAGCCTGAACAGCAGCCTGAAACCGGTTCCAGCGATAGCAACGGTTCTGACCAAGAAGAGCAGCAACAGCCGCTTCAGCCTGGCGAGTTGAGCCCTGAAGAAGCCGCCCAGCTCCTCAAGGACTTTGACGAACAGAACGGCGAACGCAAACCGTGGAAACCCGTCCGCGGCCAAGTACGCCCCGCCAAAGACTGGTAAGCCGAGCGTCGCGGCAAATGTGCTTGCACAATTTGCCATGATCGAGGCGCAAAGTCTTGCGCTCGAAGAGCGCAGCGACTGGTAAGGCGAGCGTCGCGGCAAATGTGCTTGCTCATGCCCAAGCAAAACCTATTGCGCATTTTTTGCCTGTTTAACGGGCTCCATAGAATAATGGCGAAAATTATGTTGCAAAAAAGGTTTATATTATAGTTATAAGAAAAAAAAGTAGGGGGGAAGAATAAATGGATTTTGATCAATTGCTGCAGCATTATAAAGCAAAAGCTTGCATCGTTTCCGTCGAATTTTTTCCGGATGGAAGTTACGGAAATATTCGAGTCGTGGCGGGCAATAAAGCGCATTGCGACGACATGGCCGCGTTGAACCATCCATTCGTGCCTGATTCCCCGTACGAAATGTGTTTCCCCAAGAACCAGAATTTCGAGGAACACTGCTTCCGCTGCATACGCGATGGCAAACCGCTCCATGCCTACGTCGATCTTTACATGATGGGGCTCTGGCTCAACATGTTCCTCATGCCGTTGGATTCCGACCGCGAGAATGTCGGCTATTGCCTCTATTGCTACGACGTGACGCCCAAGGCCGATTCCTCGGCGATGGCGGATATTTCTGCGGAGATTGCTTCCGATGTCTTGAAGGCCTGCATCAAGTTGCGCGGCTCGGGCGATATCAAGCAAGCGTTCAAGGAAGTTGTCGAAGACATCCGCTCCATTTGCGATTCCGATGATTGCTGCATTTTGTTGTGCGACGATGAAAAATGCAGCTGCTCCATTTTGGCTGAATCTCTCCGTAAAGGCTCAAGCTTGTACCCGATGAGCCGCTATATTGAAGGCTTCTACGCTATCATGAAGACCTGGCCGGATACTTTGGCGGGCAGTACGTGCATCATTCTGAAAGATGAACGCGATATGGACAAACTGCGAGAACAAAATCCTGTTTGGCGCGCTTCGCTTGATTATGCAGGCGTGAAATCGGTCGTGTTGTTCCCGCTCCGTTACGGTGGAAAATTGCTCGGCTACATGTGGTCGCTTAATTTTAATATCGAAAATGTATTGAAGATAAAGGAAACACTTGAACTGACGACGTTCTTTATCGCATCTGAAATCGCAAGTTACAGACTTTTGAATAAACTAGAGCTTACGAGTACGATTGATTCTCTAACGGGAATCAAGAACAGAAACGTGATGAACAACCGCGTTGACCAGATTGTCGAAGGCCAGGACGCAATGCCGCAGGCCGTGCTCTTTGCGGATTTGAACGGACTGAAGCGCATGAACGACGAACGCGGGCATGTCGCCGGCGACAAGATGTTACGTAAAGCGGCATCGATTTTGGAAAGCGTTTTCCATGATGGCGAAGTGTATCGCGCTGGCGGTGACGAATTCATGGTGCTCGTATCCGAAATAGCCAAGGACGAGGTCCAGCGCCGTGTTGACAAAGTTGATTTCTTGTCGAAAATGACGGAAGATGTTCGCTTGTCGATTGGCGTATGCTATGGTGAAAGCGATATCCGTACGGCAATGCGCCTTGCAGATGAACAGATGTACGCCCAGAAGAATATTTATTACAAAATTCACCCGGAACAGAAGTATCGGTAAGGGTTTGAAACCAATCATGGTTTGATTTAAAATCAACGTGCTTTTTAGTGCAGTAATGTTCTATATTTCATTTTATGAGACTGCCTCGCGAAACACGTACTTATGTTGCTATTGACTTGAAGTCTTTTTTTGCGTCTGTGGAGTGTGTGCTTCGCGGGCTTGACCCGCTGACGACGAATCTTGTGGTTGCGGATGCGAGCCGTACAGAAAAGACGATTTGTCTTGCCGTGACTCCGAGCCTCAAAGCGTATGGCATTCCCGGTCGTGCACGCTTGTTCGAGGTAAATCAGAAGGTGCGCGAGGTGGAACGGCGCACGGGCGAGAAGGTCGAGTTCCTGATAGCAAAGCCGCAGATGGCGAAGTATGTGGAGTATTCGACCCGCATCTATAAAGTTTATCTGAAATACGTGAGCGAAGAAGATATTCACGTTTATTCCATCGACGAATGCTTTATCGACTTGACGCATTATCTTTCGTTGTATAAGAAATCGGCAAGGGAACTGGCGAAGGAAATGATTCGCGACGTACTCGAAACGACAGGCATTACGGCGACGGCGGGAATCGGGACTAACCTTTACCTTTGCAAAATTGCGATGGACGTGATGGCGAAGCATGTGGAGCCAGATGCAGACGGCGTGCGCATTGCGGAACTTGACGAAATGACGTACCGCAAGGAACTTTGGGGTCACCGGCCTATCACGAGTTTTTGGCAACTGGGCCGCGGCATCGCGGAGCGCTTGGCTCATTGCTATTTGAATAACGGTCGTGGAATTTTTACGATGGGCGATCTTGCACGTGCGAGCGTCAAGAATCCCGATGCGCTTTACAAGATGTTCGGCGTGAATGCGGAAATCCTGATTGACCATGCATGGGGTTACGAACCCTGCGGCATCGCTGAAATCAAACGGTACAAAGCCAAAACGCATAGCATTGGCGGTGGCCAAGTGCTGAGCTGCGCGTATGACTGTGCGAAAGCGAAAATTGTCATCCGCGAAATGGTGGAAACGCTTGCGCTGGATCTTGTGGAAAAAGGTCTTGTGACGAACGGCCTCACGCTCCATGTGGGCTACGACCGCGAAAATGTGGATAAAGGAATTTATCACGGAGAGACGGTTATAGATGGCTATGGTCGCACGATTCCGAAGCCTGCGCACGGGACGGCTCCGCTTTTGAATTATACGTCATCCGCTTCGACGATTGCCGAGGCGGTGATGAAACTGGCTGACCGCATCATGAACCCGTCGCTTACCGTCAAGCGTCTGAATCTCACGGCGAATAACGTATTGCATGCCGCGAACGAAAGCTACGACTTGTTCACGGACGTAAAGAAGATTGAACGTGAAAAGAAAATGATGCAGGCGCAAATTGCCATCAAGAAACGCTTTGGCAAGAATGCCATTTTCAAGGGAATGGACATGCAGGAAGGCGCCACCACGCGCGAACGCAACGAACAAATCGGAGGACACAAGGCATGATATTAGACGAAAGAACGGCTCTACGAGCCTACAGACGAGAGACTAAAGAATGTTTTAGAGGCGATGATGCCTGACTATTTTTCTCTCGTCTCTAGTCTCTCGTCTAAAATAATCCTTAACCACTGCATACTTTTTACTAACCACTGTTTACTAACCACTGCATTATGCTCGACAATTACAAAGATATAATCGACTTGCCGTATCCGCGGGATGATTGGAACTTTTTGATGAAGCATCCGCGGATGTCTATTGCCAACCGGGCGAAAATCTTCAGTCCGTTTGCGGCGCTGCGTGGCCACAATGCAAAAATTGCAGAAACCGCAGAACGCCATCTGGAAGACAACCGCGACGAGAACATGTGGGAAATTACATACTTTGGGGAAAAAACGGATAAGTAGTCTTTTTTGCTTTTTGTATTGTCACCCCGGCCTCTGTGCCGGGGTCGGTTTTATACCTCATTCTTTTTGAAAAGTTTTTTAATAGTAAAAAACACCTTACTTTCGCAGTAACTTGATTATGAGGTAGGTGCAAAATTAAACCGGAGTATATATATTTCTATTGACATATTGAATTAGAGTAGTACTCTTATTCCCGCTACGAAAAGTCTGGTAAATTTTTCAGGGGTGAAAGCCCCGCAACTTGGGAAGAAGACGAACACTCACACCGATCGGGTGTGGGTCGTTGGGTGTATACCCACGATTGGGTTTGGTCTTTTGCTGAACCAATCGTTGTGCTTAAAGTTGCGGGTTTACCAGAGCCTTCGTAGTATAAGCCGAGCGATTCCATACCTTTTTTTGTTTTCAAAAAATGTATGAATCGCTATTACGAATGAATTTTCTTCATTCGTCATTCTGAGCACGATGCCTGAAGAATCCGGAGTGGTGTTGATGCTGGATTTGGCTTATTGAATAAGGGAACTTTTCGTAGACTGTCTTTGGCAGAAGGATAAAAACGATGAAAAAAATAATTGTTATTTCTCTGGCTGTTGGGATTTTCCTCTTATCCAGTTGCGCCAATCATAGAGCCGTACAGAAATGTATGGATAGACATCCTGGCTGCCGTTGGAATTGTGAGCTACAGTATGGATGGAAATTACCTGGATCAAGGAGTGATGAAGAAGTTCGACGTAACGCTGCTGTAGAACGCTGCTATTGGTGAAAAGGGCGGATATTATTATGGCTAGATGTGGTAAATGTTTTTGTTTAGTGGTGCTTGCTTTAGAAAATTGTATGTAAGGATTTTTCTTGTATGTATCAGTCAGAATTTCTGAAAATAAAACATTCAAATCAAAAAAAAGTTGCTTCTGTAGCAGATTTTTTGAATGCTCTATATTCAAAAGTTTGTGGAAGAAAAAATTGGAGTGAGTTAACAAAAAAATATTATGATGGAAGTAAACTTAGTGAAGAAGATTTGAAAATAAAGCGAATGATTCCTTGTGGCTTCGAAGAATGTATTGATTCAGAAATTCTTTTTAGAGGACAAGCAAGTTGTGAGAATAGCTTATTACCATCAATTGCAAGAAAATATGATGATGGTGATGTAAAAAAAGAAAGCCTATTGAATCAAGAAAGGAATATTATAGAATCAGCTTGTTTGAAATATCCAGACGTTTTTAAAGAATCCTTGCTTCCTATTGAAAAATTAGCCTTATTGCAACATTATGGTATTCCCACGCGATTGCTTGATGTAACTGAAAATCCGCTAGTTGCCTTGTATTTTGCTTGTGCTAGAAATGATGAATGTGATGGTGAAGTTTTAATATTTTTCAATATGCGATTGAATGTTAGCTCCTATCCAATAATGCAAGCGATTGCAGACACATACCGATTTACGGATGCTTCAGGTTTTTCAACGCTAAAGAAATTTTTTAATAAAGTATTTAATCAAAATTATTTCTTGCATTATATGGATGTATATAGAAAATTGTACAAAGATAAAGAAAAATTAATTACAGTATTTTCAACGCCTATATTTGTAAACGCTCCCGTTAGGTCTCCGCGTCAGAGGGCGCAAAAAGGGAAATACATGCTTTTCCCGAATAAAGTATGTTGTGAAAACTCATGTTATTTGATTGGTGAAATAGATGTTTTCCCTAAAGACTCCCCTTTCTGTGAACGAATCATTATTCCTAAAAGTTTAAAAAAGTTTTTATTGAAAGAATTGTCTCTTATGGGAATTAATAAATCAATGTTATTCCCAGAAAACTTTGATTACGCATGTCAAAATCTTGTTGATGAAATTGTTGTGAGAAAAACTTTACATGAAATGTTGAATAAGAGATGATGATATGATGTTCTTGAAAATTTCATTGTTGAAATAAATTCGAAAATAGAATAATTATAGGAGAAATAATATGAAGGAATTTATGCTTGTCTTTATAGCGATAGAAATTTTCATCTGTTCTTTGGGAATTGCTTTTTTTAGTAGTTCTGAGAAAGATCAAAATTATATAAAATATTTATTGTCAATGAATAATAAAAGAGATTATTCTTTATCTATTTATGGACAAATATTTGAAAATGTTCCTTGTGTAAAAAAAGAATATGAGAAATTTTTTAAGATAAAATATTTTCAAAATGATTCAATACCTTTGGCTTTTGGAAGTCTCTTTATTAAGGTTTTAAATACAGATAGAGAAAAAAAATGGACTGGCAATATCTTTGTTCGTGATCAATCTGGTAAAATTGTAAGATTACAAGGTAGAGATCGTATTCCTATAGAAGATGTTTATAAAATAAATTCAGAATATCTTCAAACAAAAATTTTAGAGAATTGCATAAAAAATGACTCTGTTATTTTGATTGGTGAAGAATCAAATAAAGTTGCCAATACATTTCTTAGAAGTGATTACAGCGATACAATGGTTATATTTTTTCACCGAAATGAAAAACGAGAAGAAAATATCTATTTGAATAGTATAGATTTTGATTCTACATGTCGAAAGCAAAACTTGGTTCATTTGGAATTACTACGTTTAGGTAATGGCCTTGTTCGTTTTATGGTAACGACAAAGGGATCATCATATGGTATGGAAAAAATTAAACTTCTGCATGAGTGGAGGAACTCCTACATTCCTATTTTGGAATTATGTGATGAATGTACGTTTCACCAAATTGATTCAAATCTCTGTGAATTAACGGGAATTATTGAGACGACAAAGGATCGTGTAGATGTTTTGTTTAATTTCAGAAAACCTCAATTTCAATTTTATGCGTATCCACCAAATGAGGAAACAAAAAAAGTTGCACAAACGGATTTGTGTTACGAGAAAAAAGATAAAATCGATAGACTAAAAAATATTGATAAAGAAATACACTATTCTAAAAATTAAATAGAACTTGCGAAAAATGCCCCGCAACGAGGCCTCTTGTCTATTGCAGAAAATAAACATATATTTGAAGGAGTATGTTGATGAAGATATTCTCAAGGAGCTTGATATGGCTTTTGTAAGTGTTGGACAAAAATACGGTTTTGTGAGTGCCGGTGATGTTTTTCGTCAAAGACTTGCCGAAGCACGTAAGGAAGTCGATGATGCCCGTAAAGAAGCCGAAGAGGATAAGCTCCAAACGGCTAGAGGGCTTTATGAAGATGGAGTCTCTCTAGAAGTTCTTGTTCGCAGGTTTAATCTTACGGAAGAACAAATTCGGGGAAATAGCTAAATGCAGAAAGCCTTCGGTTGTAAAACCGAAGGCTTGTTATTCAAGGAATCATGAAAATCATTTTTGTTGCGTTTTAAAAGCTTAGTCGCGAGGCGGCGGGGGAGGCATTTTGTCCTGCAGCTTTTTCATACGCTCAAACTGCATGAACTTGAACTTTTCTTGTTGTTCCTTGGTGAGAATCTTGTTCAAGCCCTTGACTCCGTCAACTCTGAGGTTGAGCAATGCTTCTTGAGCCTTGAGAATATCTTTCTTGGCCGCTGTGATTTTTGCTTCGTCGTTATTGTCGAGAGCGTCGCGGAGGGCCTTTTCGGCTTCCTTCTTTTGCTTGCGGAGAACCTTGAACGTGGAGTCCACCGAACGGCGTTGCTTTTCCAGCGCTTCCTTCTGTTCGTGGGAAACCTGCAGCACGGAATCCATGAATGCCATATCCTTGATGGCGTTGAACTTCTTTTCGAACGGCTTGGGTTCTTTGCCATCTTTGAACGGCTTGCCTTCTTTAAAGTGCTTGCCGTCCATGGGAGGTCTCATGTGCGGACCATGATGGAACTTGTCTCCGCGGAATTCTCCATGGTGACGCTTGCAGCAGTCCATTTTCTTTTTGCAGCAGTCGCCCGCCTTGAAGTCGCATGTTCCTTTTTTAGAACAGCAGGTAATGGCCTTGCCGGAACATGACGAACTGCCGTTGAATGCGAAGGCTCCGATAAAGAAGCCGATGGAGCAAGCAAAAATAATGATGCTTGCAATAAGGATTTTTGTTGAGTCTTTCATTATTTTGTCTCCTCTAATAAATAGCTGATGGAACTGTATGTGTCAAGATTTTCAAGTTCATCGTCACTTGTTTCGCCGAGGTCGTTGTACCACGAGACGAGTTCGTCGCTTGCGACACTCTGGACGAGAAGCGTTTCTTCGTCCATGCGGCTGATGACCGTGAATGCGGTGATGAACGCAATTGCGATAAAGCTCGCGGCAAGTGCGTACTTGGTCCGCATTTGTATGAAATTGATGAATTTATTCTTTTTAGAAGAATCGAGTCTTGCGCAGACCGTTTTCCAGGAATTCTCCCTGGGCTGGATTCTTTCGAGTCTTGAGAAATCGATTTTATTACGCATAGTTCAAGTTCTCCTGTAAATAGTTCTTGACAACGGTCCTTGCTCGACTGAGCCTTGCCTTGATGGTCCCTTCGGGCATGTTGTAGATTTCGGATAAGTCCTTGACGCTGAGTTCTTCGGCGTCCTTTAGCCACAGCATGCTCCGTGTTTCGGCAGGGAGTTTCGACAATCCAAATTCTAAAAGTTCCGGGTCGTAATCTATTTGTTCCTCGTGCTTGCTCCCGATGGCTGATGTCATCAGAAGATCGATGTGACCTTCTTCGAGTTCTGCGTGCCGTTTTGAGGAACGCAGCCTCATGAGACATTCATTGACGGTAAGGCGAAACAGCCAGGTGTTGAGAGCGCTTTCACCGCGGAAGTTCTTGATCTTACCGGGAACGGAAACGAAAATGTCCATCAGTACGTCTTCGGCTTCGTCGCGGTTCTTGAGCATTCTGAACGCAAGGTTCAGTACGTTTGTACTGTGGGACTTCCACAGCATGCCAAGCGCTTCACGGCTTCCTTGTTGAATCTTCTTTATGATGACTTTTTCGTCCATTTCGTTACTTTTGATGCATGGGGGAGGGGGGCGGTTGCGTAAATGGTAAAATTTTTTTTTGCTCCAAATGTAATTGTGGAAAAAATAATGTTTCCTCGCATATGCGAGGATGACAAGTCCTCAGGATGACGAGCTACTAATGACCAATAACCAATAACTAGTATCTAGTAACTAGTAACTCGGAACTATTTAATTATATTTTACGGCGATGCATAAAATTCTTTTGGAAAAATTGAGGGAGGCTTTTGCCTCTGTGTTGCCTATCACACTTATTGTGTTGTTGGTTTCATATACCCCGCTTGTTACATTTTCGATGAAAGAACTTGTTGTTTTTTCGATTTGTGCCGTTTTTTTGATAGTGGGGATTGGACTTTTTAATTTGGGAGCGGATTTGGCCATGACGCCGATGGGAGCATATGTAGGGGCCGGGCTTACCAAGTCGCGTAGGCTCCTGTTGCTTGTTTCGGTATGCTTTGTGATGGGGGTCCTCATTACGGTTGCGGAACCGGATTTGTCCGTGCTTGCAGAACAGGTGAAGAATGCGGTGCAGCCGATTTTGCTGATTTCGACGATCGGTGTGGGCGTCGGGATTTTCTTGCTGCTTGCGATTTTGAAAATCGTGTTCAAGAAAGACCTTTCGCTGATTATCATTTTCTTTTACATGGTGCTGTTCATGCTCGGGATGCTCATGGTGTCTGTCGGGCGGAACGCTTTTGTGCCGCTTGCGTTTGACTCGGGCGGCGTGACGACGGGGCCGATTACGGTACCGTTCATCATGGCGCTTGGCGTGGGTGTTGCGGGGGCAATCGGAGGCAAGAACGCTTCGGAAAACAGTTTCGGCCTGATTGCGCTTTGCTCTGTGGGCCCGATTTTGGCGCTCATGGGCTTGGTCGTTTTTTCGAAGGGCGATTTGACGTATGAACTTTCGACGGCGGCATATTCAGTGGAAGCGAGTCTTGGTGAACATTTCTTGCCGACGGTGATGGAAGTGGCGAAAGAGGTTTTCGTTGCGCTTGCGCTGATTGTCGCGTTTTTTTGTGCTTTGCAGTTTACGGTGCTCAAACTTCCGCTGGTAAAACTGATTCAAGTGGGCGTCGGAATTTGTTACACGTTCGTGGGTCTTGTGATTTTCCTTACGGCGGTGACAGTCGGATTCATGCCGGTTGGTTTTGAAATTGGCCGTGAACTGGCTGCTCGTCCGCATGCGCTTGTGACGGCTGGATTTATCATTGGCATGGTGGTGGTGCTTGCGGAACCGGCTGTGCATGTGCTCAACAAGCAGGTCGAAGAAGTGACGGGTGGACTCGTGACGAAACGTTCCATGCTGATTGCCCTTTCGGTGGGTGTCGGTATTTCGATTGGGCTTTCGATGTTGCGTATTATTATCGGGTTCCCGATTATTTATTATCTGTTGCCGGGATACTTTATTTCGCTTGGACTCTCGTTCTTTGTGCCGAAACTTTATACGGCGATTGCGTTTGACTCTGGTGGCGTGGCAAGCGGACCCTTGACTTCGAGTTTTATCTTGCCGCTTGCGATTGGCGCATGTTCCGTGATTCACGACGGTGGCGATTCCATTTTGAATTATGCGTTTGGTATTGTGGCGATGGTCGCGATGACTCCGCTCATTACCATTCAGGTTCTTGGCTTCAAGGCAATTGTTGCAAGGCTTTGGCGCAACAAGATGATGATGCGACGCTTGCAAGATGCCAATGACGAACAAATTATTGACTTTGTGTAGAGGCGGCAATGTTTGAAGAAAAGAATTTGACAAAGAAACCGAGCGTGCGCAAAAGAGTCCATTCCAAGGTCTCGATGAATCGCTTGAAGATTCTCGTGACAACGGTGATGCGTTCGAAAGCCGACTTCTACATGGACTATATCCAGTCATTCGGTGCGAATGTGCAGTTTGTTCTGTACGGGCACGGAACCGCTCCGCGTGAAATCATGACGGCGCTTGGGCTTGCAGACCCTGAACGTGCGGTGATTATAAGCATCATTGGCGAAGACCATGTGCCTGCCGTTCTGGAATGCCTTGAAGAAAAGTTCAAGACGATTGTGAATGGAAAGGGAATTGCCTACACGATACCGATGTCGAGCGTGATTGGCAAGTCCGTATTTAACTTTTTGAGCGACAACCGTTCCCAGGTGGGGAGAGGATAATCATGAAAGCGAATACACATGAATTAATTATTTGCATTGTGAATAACGGATTCTCCGATACCGTGATGGAAGCCGCAAAGGACGCTGGCGCTCGTGGCGGTACGGTTTTGAACGCTCGTGGAACGGCCAACAAGGAAGCGGAATCGTTCTTCCATATTGCAATCCAGCCAGAAAAGGAAGTGGTGATGATTCTTGTGCCGCTGAACGTAAAAGATGCAGTGCTGCATGCTTTGTACGAAAAGGCTGGGCTCAACACGATGGGGCAGGGGATTGCTTTCTCGCTCCCGGTCGATAACGTTGTTGGCCTAACGCCGTGGAAAGTGGAGCACAAGGCACCGGAAGAGAAAAAAGCTTAGTTACTAGGTACTAGTTAATAGTTACTAGATGAATTCGAAATTGTTGAAGTGTCATTCTCGACCCTGGAGTGCGTAGCACGATAGGGGAGAAAATCCATACAATTTTAACAGCGTTTACAAGATGTATGGGGTCTCCTTAGGAGAATGACTGAATATGGTATTGCGTTATACCTTCACATTGAAGTAATCGATTTCGGGGTGGCTGATGTAGAGGCCGCTTACGGAGGCTTGCGGGTACATGGCGCCGTTTTCGGTGAGGCTGATGCCTATGCTCTTGAAATCGATGAGACGCGCGATGTTGAAGATTTCCTTGATGTTCGGGAGCACAGGGTAGCCGACGGCCGGGCGGATGCCCTTCCAGCCGCTGGTGCGTTCGAGTTCCTGGCTCAAGTATTCTGCGCCTGCTTCGGCGAGGCGATCGGCGACGGTTTGCATGAGGAGCACGTCGTAATCGCTGCCGCCTTGTTCGGCTTTCAGCTTTTCCAAACGCTTGACGAATGTTTCGCTCATGGTCACGGCGAATGCACCGACGATATCGCGGAACACGTCCTTGCCTGCGGGGGAGGCGAAAACGCTTGCGGTATTTGCGTTTGCCGGGGCTACGTAGTCGCAGAGGGAAAGGCAAGTGCCTTCGGGATTCTGCTGGCGGGCGGTCGAAACTTCGACGAAATCTGCGTCTGTGCCTGTGCGGCCCGTGTTGAAGATGACAGACTTTTCAGTGCCTGCGGCAGGGTAGAATGCCTGAACGGCGCGGAGCGCGTATTCGGGCTTTGTGAGCGACTTGATAAGCGCTTCGGCGTCGGCCTTGAGCTTTTTGGCTTCTTCTTCGTCGGGTTTGATTTTCCAAGTGAAGAAGAAGTATTCCCAGCTGATGAGCGGGATAATTTTTTCGATAGGAATCGGCGGAAGTTTGCTTTCGCCCATGAACGGCGGCTGTATCGGCTGGTATTTGCTCCAGTCGCATTTGAAACGGCGTTCTTCTGGTGTCGAGGTTGCTGCGGCCATGGCGTTTGCGGCTTCGGTCTTGATGCCGTTTTGTTTGTCGCGGATGCGTTGCTGTTCTTCGCGGTTTTCTTGAATCGTTTGTTCGCTTGTGGCGGGATCGAGGAGCTTTTGCACGAGGCCCGGATTGCTGGCGGCATCGCGCACGTGGAAAACTGGGCCGTCATAGCATGGGGCGATTTTCACGGCGGTATGCGTGGGCGAGGTGGTGGCGCCACCGACGATAATCGGGATGCGTTGGCCTGCGGCCTGCATGGCCTTTGCAACGGTGCACATTTCTTCGAGCGAAGGCGTAATCAGCCCGGAGAGGCTCAAAATATCTGCTTTGTTCTCAATGGCTGCCTTGACGATTACATCTTCGGGAACCATCACGCCGAGGTCCACCATTTCGTAGCCGTTACAGGCCATAATCACGGAGACGATGTTTTTGCCGATATCGTGCACGTCGCCCTTGACGGTGGCGATGACGATTTTGCCGCGGCTGGATGCGTTTGCGTCTTTGCCGGCTTCGATGTAGGGCTGCAAAATTTCCACGGCCTTTTTCATGGTACGTGCAGTCTTGACGACTTGCGGGAGGAACATCTTTCCTTCGCCGAATCGGCGGCCGACTTCGTTCATGCCGTCCATCAGCGGACCTGAAATAATTCCCACCGGGCTATCGCCACGGTTGATGAGTTCCATCAAGTCTGGCTGTAATGTTGTAGAAGTACCCTTGAGGAGTGCTTCTTGCAATCGTTCTTCGGGCGTGGTGGGCTTGGCGTCGGCGGCGCTTTCACCTGCGTCCGCGGAACTTGTACCTGTGCCTGTGCTCATGGCAAAAATCGCCTTCGGGTCGTACTTGGTGCCTGCTTCCTTGGCTGCTGCTGCTGCGGCTGTCATGCGGCTTGCAATTTCGATGAGTGCTTCGCTGGCGTCCGGTTCCGTGTTGAAGATAACTTCGGTAATCGCCATGCGGAGTTCCAGCGGAATCGTCTTGTATTCGACAATTGCGCTCGGGTTCATGATGGCCATGCCCATACCGTTCGGAATGGCATAATGCAGGAACGTTGTGTGCATGGATTCGCGCAAGTAGTTGTTGCCGCGGAAAGCAAACGAGAGGTTTGAAAGACCGCCCGAAATGCGGACGCCGGGGAGGTTGTCCATAATCCAGCGGACGGCGCGGATAAAGTCAATGGCGTAAGCGTTGTGTTCCGCCATGCCTGTCGCGACCGTCAAAACGTTCGGGTCGTAAATGATATCGGAGGGGTCGAAGTGCAACTGCTTCACCATGATGTCGTAAGCACGGGATGCAATTTGTACGCGGCGCTCGTAGTTCGTGGCCTGACCTTCTTCGTCGAAGAGCATCACGATGACCGCAGCACCCAAGCGCTTGACAACGAGGGCGTGCTCGATGAACGCTTCTTCGCCCATCTTGAGCGAGATGGAGTTCACGATGCTCTTGCCCTGGATGCACTTGAGACCTTCTTCGATGACTTCGAAGCGGGAACTATCGACCATGATGGGGACGCGGCTTACAGCCGGGTCCGAAGCGATGAGGTTCAAGAACGTGCGCATTTCGGCGGTGGCATCGAGGAGTCCATCGTCCATGTTGACGTCGATGACGTCGGCGCCGTCTTCGACTTGCTTACGGGCTATGTCGAGGGCTTCGTCGTAATTCTTTTCGTTGATGAGGCGGAGGAACTTCTTAGAACCTGCCACGTTGCAGCGTTCGCCGACCTTCACGAAATCGCTTGCATTGCAGCTGTCGGCGCCGTTGCTCGGGCGAACTTGTTCTCTGAATAACGGTTCGAGCCCCGCAAGGCGGAGGCGTGGGCTTGTGACGTACTTGGGTGCGGGTTCGCGGCGCTTGTAATCGGCGGGGAGTTCGTCCAGCATCTTGCGCATGGCGGCGATGTGTTCCGGGGTCGTTCCGCAACAACCGCCAATCATGTTCACGAGCTTGTCGTCCAGATAAACGCGCATCAATCGCACCATGTCTTCGGGCGTGTCGTCATAACCGCCGAACTGGTTCGGAAGACCAGCGTTCGGATGGCAGCTGAGGTAGCACGGAGCGATGGCTCCCATACGGCGGAGGTACGGCACCATGCCGTCAGCACCAAGACCGCAGTTTAAGCCGATGGAAAGCGGGTGCATGTGCATCACGCTCACGGCGAAAGCTTCAACTGTCTGGCCCGAAAGTGTACGCCCAGAAGCGTCGCTCACGGTCATCGAGAGCATCACCTCGATGGGCTTGATTTCGTTTTCGGGAGTGCCTGCGGCCTTCGCGGCTGCAATGCGTGCTTCGTTCGCCTTGCTGTAGGCACTGAGGGCGGCTTTCGCGTTCAACGTATCGAAAATCGTTTCAATGAGGATGGCGTCAACGCCTTCTTCCATGAGCACGGAAATTTGTTCCAAATACGCATCTTCGAGTTCGTCAAAAGTAATCGCGCGGCTTGCCGGGTCGTTCACGTCTTCGCTCATGGAGAGCATCTTGCTTGTGGGGCCGACGTCGCCCAGAATGTAGACCTTGCGCCCATACTTCTTGAAGCCTTCTTCGGCGGCCTGCTTCGCGATCTTCACGGAAGCGCGGTTCATCTCGGCGATACGGTGTTCCTGGTGGTATTCATGCTGGCTCACGCGCTGGCTCGAGAACGTGTTCGTGGTGAGGCAATCTACGCCTGCATCCACGTAGCGGCGCTGGATGTCGAGAATTATCTCGGGCTTTTCAATCGAGAGCATATCGTTGTTCGCGCCCTTGATACCGTAAGTCTGGATAACAGAACCCATGCCGCCATCGAGCAGCATCATCTTTGATTCGAACGCTTCGCGAAGAGTCATTTTTAATTCCGTGTTTAAAATTCGAATTTATGCGTATATTTGTTTTTATGCATAAAAGATAGAAAATGCTAGGCCCGCTGTCACTAGCTATATAATAATATATCCTATTTAAACGTGAAAGGTGATCCCCGATCAAGTCGGGGATGACAGCTGGGGTCGAGAATGATAGGTTGTGTTCGTGTCTCGAAAAAATTACAGGGAAAAGAGGCTCTTACCAATTTATAACTATCTAATTAGTATAGATTTGCACCATGAATATTCTTATTTACGCGCTTTTTGCCCTTTCTGGTTTTGCGGGTCTCATTTACGAGGGGTCGTGGGCCAGGTACCTTAAACTCTTCCTCGGACATTCTAGTTACGGCCAGGTGCTCACGCTTTGCATTTACATGGGCGGGCTTGCGATTGGTAGTTTTGTCGCGGGCAAACTCGTGGAGCGCGTGAAGAGGCCGCTGCTTGGGTATGCGGCGGTGGAGCTTGGCATTGGCATCGGCGGAATCATTTATCATCCGCTTTACATTTGGCTCACGGATTACTTTTACGATTCGAATTTTGTGGCGGGGTTGAGCTCTCGCGGTGCCGAAGTCGTGAAGGTCGTTTTGGCGACAGGCTCGACGCTCCCGATTGCGATTGCGGTGGGCATGACGTTTCCGTTCATTGCGGCTGGGCTTATGCGAAAGAGCGGTGCCGAAGTTTCGCTCCCGATGCTTTACTTTACGAACAGTCTCGGTAGTGCCATTGGTATTTTGTTCACAAGCTACACGCTCATTCCTGTGCTCGGTAACCATGCGACGCTTTGCGTGGCGGCTTCGATCAACTTCTTGCTGGCGGCGGTGTTCTGCTATATCGGCTATACGGCGCCTGCAACGTACGAAGAAGAGCTTGCGGAAGAGGACGAGTCGGCTGAATCGTCCGTTGCTAAAGTGCCTGCGGAACCGCTCAACGAAGATTATGCGGCTGAACACAAACTCCCGATGCCTCCGAAGAATATGTGGTTCTGGATTGCTGGCATCACGGGTCTCACTTCGTTTGTCTATGAAATTGTATGGATCCGCCTGCTGTCGCTGTTGATGGGTTCTTCGAGCCACAGCTTTGACCAGATGCTTTCGGCGTTCATTTTGGGGCTTGCGATAGGCAGTGCCGTGAGCGGAAAGCTTTTGAAGAAAGATTCGCTGGTGGTGCTTTCGCTTGCACAGATTTTCATGGGATTCTTTGCTCTTTGCACGTTGTATTTCTACAAGCCGTTCTGGGAAGGCATGAACATTGCGAACCAGATTTTCAATACGACGAATGACGGTTATGTTTGCTGGAGCATATTCAAGTATGCGCTTTCGATTTTGTGGATGGTGCCGACGAGCTTCTTTGCGGGCATGACGCTCCCGCTGATTACTTTGATTCTCACGCGTGCGTTCAAAAGCGAAGCTCCGATTGGCAAGGTTTACGGCTGGAATACGGTCGGCTCGATACTCGGTTCGGCAGGCGGTGGACTTTTGCTGTTGCCGCTTTTGCAGCTCAAGGGCTCGCTGGTGCTCGCTGCGGTACTCGACTTTATGATTGGCTTTATCTTGCTCGTCATTTATCGCAAGAAGTTCCGCTATAGCGTGCTTTTCTATGTGATGACCGCGATTATGATTTTGCCTTCATTCTTTGTGAATTTTGACCCGCACATGATTACGTCGGGTGCGTTCCGCGCGTTCAAGAATTTGCATCCGGACGAAAAGATTGTGGTGCGTGACGGCAAGACGGCGACAATCAGTTTCCATGAATCCGATGTGCATTATTACGTGAAGACGAACGGCAAGGCCGATGCGAGCATGAGCAAGAATCGCGAAAGGCCGATTGAGGGTGACGAGCTCACGCAGGCGGCAACCGCGTTTATGCCGATGGCGATGAAGGACAAGCCTTACGATGCCGCAATGGTCGGCTTTGGAAGCGGCATGGGTGCGCATTACTTGCTCGCGGACCCGCTGGTGCGTGACTTTGACTGCGTGGAAATTGAAGAAGAAATGATGAACCTCGCTCGCGGATTTTATCCGTGGAACGCCCGCGGTTACGATGACCCGCGTATCCATATTTTCATTGATGACGCGCAGACGTTCTTCCTCACGAACCGCCGCAAGTACGACTTGATGATTAGCGTGCCGAGCAACCCGTGGGTGAGCGGTGTCGCAAGCTTGTTCAGCCACGAATTCTATTCCAAGATGCGCCGCTACATGAAGCCGGGCGGACTTTGGGTGCAGTGGATCCAGACTTATGAATTCAACGACTTGCTGTTCCTCAACATCTTGAAGGCACTCGATATTACGTTCCCGTATGTAAGTTTGTACAAAGCTCCTGAGGAACCGGACATTATCATCGTGGCAAGCGACGAGCCTGTGATGCAGCGTGCAATCGGTCGCTTCAGCACGGATTCGACGCTCGTCAAGGAATTCAAACGCATCCACCGCGATCCGGATTTCTTTGGCGAACAGAACTTCCTCTTTACATCGAAGATGGTAGCGGCTTTGCTTAACGGCGTAGATCCGAACAGTACGTTTATCCCGATGGTCGATAACAAGGCAGAAGAAGCCCGCTTCGTGCATTCGAACGCACGCATTGTGCAGGTGTTCGACAGCTGCGAAATTTGTTGGCCGGAATATTTGGACTCGGCAGATTACGCGCTTCGCAGGCCGATGAAGGTGCAGTCGATGCTCAAGGCGGGAACCGATCCGTACCGCAGACGCGCATTGCTCGCATATATGAAAGAAGTGGAAAAACGCATGAAAGTTTTCAATGGCATTTCGGCGATGCTTACGGTGAACGATGGCGATTCTGCTTCGGCCAACGTTTCTGCGACTGCCGCATCAGCAAATGTTGTTGATTCCGCGACGGCTGTGGATAGCATCGTACGTCCGAAATTCAAGATTCCCGAAACTTCGCCGGAATGGAAAAAGTTCCGCATGGAATATGTGGAATGGATGCGTGGCGTCCCGATGGAAGCACGCGATACGAACGAAGTTTATGTGAAAATGCGAAACCTCGTGAATGCGGGCGTGCTGCCGGAATCGTTCGTGGATGAATTCAACATCATGGAAGCGGCCCGTACAAAGGATTACAAGCTGGCTGCATTCTATGTCGCGAATTTCTACGAGAAGTACGAGATTGCGGCGATGGACGAATTCTTCTTGCGCAATGCGATTCTTGTAGCATTCCTCGCGCACAACCCGACGTTGGCGAACGTGCTGTACAAGGAAGCCATCAAGCCTCACGAAGACTTCGCCCCGATTGAAAAGCTCATGATCCAGAAGGAAATTCCGCGCATCCGCGTGAAGTAATTGAATCTCTCTTTAGCCCCCGAAAGGGGGCTCTTTTATGCTGTTTTTGAATGCTGATTTTGAAAAAACGCCTTTTTTTACGTGAAAAATGTTGAAAAATGCGTTTTTATCACGTAAAATTACATATAAAAGATGAAAATTTTGTTGTGATAATGGTGTTTTGTGCTTGATTTGTGCGATTTGGGGCGATAAAAATGACTTTTTGCCGTTGTTTGAATGAAAAAACGACAAAAAAATGCGGAAAAGGACTGTTTGCTTACGTACAACATTGAAATTTTACGTGAAAAAGTCTTAAAAATGAAATTTAGTCACGTAAATTTTGATGTTTTTGAAATTCTGACTGTTTAGTGACCCGTTTCTGAATAAATGAAGATGCTATATGTTGTAAAAAAGGAAGCGTCTGGCGCTTCCTTTTCAAATCTTTTGCGGCGTTTTTCTAATACCTAAAACCTAAGACCTGTAACCTGATTCCCTAGAACAAGAATGTAATTCCCAGGGTCGTATTGAAAGTCAGGAGTGTGGAGCTTGTGAAGGATGGTTCAACAGTCACGGTTTGGTTCAACAAATTTGTGAAACTTTGTGCAACACGAAGGCTGATTTGGAAATTTCTCGAGAACATGTAGCCGCCTTCAAGTGCTAGGCCGACTTCCATGTTTGCGGGGCGGAATGTATTTGAACTTTTGCTTGTACTTCCGATTCCGCCTTTGGGTTCGGAGGAAAATTCCGTATCGCCAGTCAATACGAGCCCAAGGTGCGGACCCGCTGCGACAAAGAAGTCGTATTGATCGAATGTGTAGCGGAACATGATCGGAAGCTCAAATAACATAACGTTCATGTGAGCTTTGTTTGTGTAAATTTCCATGTCCTTTTCGTAACCGTAGTGACGATAATTGAACGTGAGTTCCGGGACTAGGCTGAAGTTCTTTGTGAACATCGAAATTTTAATGAGAAGACCTGCACCGGCATTCCAACCTGCACCCCAGCCATCGGAATTGGAACCGAGGAACGTGTTGAAACCGCCCTGCACGCGAGCTCCCACAAAGACGGACTGCGAAAAGCCTTCTTTGCGTTGTTTGCTGATTTCTGAACGTGAAGTTGTCTGTGTCTTGTACCTGGCGTAGGCACTTGCGTATTCTTCGTCGTTTGCGAATTCGCTGTCGGAGGTTCCGTCGTAGGTTCCTGTGCTACTTCCGCTCGTGTTGGCGGGCTTGGGAGAATCGGCGGAGAGCCAATCGTCGTCATTGGAACTGGATTGAGCGAAAGCACTCGTAGAGAGTGCGAAAATCATGGACGCGAGTATGCAAGATCTTTTTAAAAACATGATTGAATTATAACAAAACAAAGATGGTTCAACGACATAAAAATATTTTATTGATTGTAAAATGACTAGAAAAAAATGTTTACAGAGCAATGAATCGTTGTTTTTATAGCATCAAAAATAGCAGTTCTATTCTAAGTGGGACTAATTATCCCGTGGTCTGTGTAAACTTTACTTTGTAATTTGCTGGATGGGACGGTTGATCGTTCCAATATAATCAAGGAGGACATCATGAAAAACGTAAAAATTACGGCGCTTATCGCCATCGCTTTTATGGTTTCGGCATCTTTTGGAGCCGAGCTTGTCAAGTCGAAACGTGGAGATGTCGAGATTACTTCTGAAAAAGAAGGTGGTCGAGTCATTTGCACGGCAGGCTTTAACGACGAACTTACGATTCTGAAAAAATCGGATACTGCGGTTTTGGTCAAAGGACGTTGCGGACAAGGTTGGGTTGCCAAATCCAAAATCGAAATGATTGCCAAAGGTCCGGGCGACAGGTCCATAAATTTGGGCGGTGTCGATGTGCGTGGCTGGCTTGACAATCCGAATGTTTGGAACATTGACAGGTCTTATGCTTATGATGTTCCAAAAGTGGAAATTAACCGCGATTTCAGGGAATACTTGGCATACACCATGGATCGTGAACAGACGGAGATGAAAAACGGCGAAAACTAACAGCGTAGACTTCTAATTTTAGCTCTGGAAGGGTGGTCACCTTCTGGGGCTTCTTTTTTTATTACATATATCGCAAAAAGTTTTTTTTGATAAAAAAGTTGGTATGTTTAATGAACATATTAGGAGGATGTTTAGATGTCCAATAGGAATCATGCTTCAGTGCTAGCGATGCTAGCGTCTATTTCGATTTTGTCTTTCACGGCGTGCAGCGACGATGCTGGGAGTAACCCGATGCTCGTGGCGACTGAATCTTCGAGCAGCGAGGTGGTTTCAAATCCAGGTTCTTCAAACAATGAGGCTCTAAGTAGCTCGCTGTTTTCGAGTAGTTCTGCGGTTTTGAGTGCGTCAAAAATTGTGGAATTGGCGCAGCTTTCGACGTGTGATGCGCACAATGAGGGGGCGGTTGATTCGATATGGGACGGCAATGCTAAATATGGTTTTAAGATTGATTATTATAAATGCAAAAATGGACATTGGTATGAGGCGGAGCCGGCTGTTGCTTGCGATACAGCTGGAGTGTCTGTGGGAAGTCTTTGTAACGTGCATTCTGCGCAAGGCGGCTTTTTCACCCATAGCGGACGTGGTGGAAGATGTTATGAATATGTGGGAACCGGAACGTGGAATGAAAGCGAATGCTTAAAGGCTCCTGCCAAAGAATGCAATGCCGAAAATGAATGGAGTACTGGAAAAATCACATATTCAAATGGATATACGGATTTTTTTCAATGCGAGCATGTGGTGTATTCTGATATAGGAGGAGATCTACAAGAGGATAAAGGTTTTTTGTGGCAGTCTGTAAATGAGGCTAATTATAATTGCCGAACGGGAAAAAACGTTGAAGGAGATACTTGCTCGTTTGAATCTCAAGGCGAAATGCAATACTATCTATTTGAGCGTGGTTATTGGGAACAATTTAATATTGACCCTAAATTGGGTATGTGCAGGATTTATAATGATGATGTGCCTTATGAGCAACATTTTAAAGAATTTGAGGGTGAATACTATTATTGCGATGATGGCAAATGGAACCCCATAAAACTTGTACCGCGTCAATACACGGATCCTCGAAAAAAAGGCTTGACGGATGAGGAATACGATGTCCTGGATTTGCCTAAAGAGGCTAAGGTCGGCGACCGTGCAAATGGGTTGCTTGAATATTGCGGTTATGGTAAAACGTTAGACTATTTTGACTCAAACGTCTATGATTACTGTTACTCGACCAATCGCTATCGGTATCGCGAAGATGGTTCTTGGACAAAAGAAACGGATGAAGACTTGGAGAAAGATGATGTTTATTTCGACAGTAAGCCTTGTGGGGATGATACATGGTGCTGTGCGAAAACAGAAGGGATGAAACGCAGCTTTTTTGAAGACTACCTTGAACCAGGAAAAACCTACCAGTGTGTTTCTGGCGAGATTGTTTTGGACGAATACCTTTGGAACCGATTTGAAAAGAAGTAATTCAAAATTGCAAAAGTTCGGTTTTGTTGATTTGTAAACACTTGTTTTGTGGATGTCTCGCCCCGGGATTGCAAGCCGCATTCCCGGGCATTTTCTATCTTTAGCCTCGAAAATTTAATGAAGTCCTGCAAGCGGCAAGATTGTTTGGCGGATTCGGCGACATCTTTCGTCTTTCGTCTCTCGTCTTTCGTCTAGCAGAACCATACCGAGGTATAAAGCAATGGCAAAGTATAATCCGCAAGAAATCGAAACCAAGTGGCAAGCCTACTGGGAAGAACATCAGACGTTTAAGACTGGCGAAGACAAGTCCAAGCCGAAGTATTACTGCTTGGATATGTTCCCGTACCCGAGTGGTGCAGGCCTCCATGTGGGCCACCCGGAAGGTTACACTGCAACGGATATCATTTGCCGCTACAAGCGCAGCCGTGGTTTCAATGTGCTCCACCCGATGGGTTGGGATGCTTTCGGCCTCCCCGCTGAACAGTACGCCATCCAGACTGGTACGCACCCGGCCATTACGACCAAGAAGAACTGCGACAATTTCCGCCGCCAGATCAAGCGCCTCGGTCTTTCTTACGACTGGAACAAGGAGGTCAACACCACCGACCCGAAGTATTACAAGTGGACGCAGTGGATTTTCAAGCGCCTTTACGGCACCTGGTTCGATGAAGACCAGCAGAAGGGCCGCCCCATCGAAGAACTCCCGATTCCAGCCGATGTAGAAGCCAAGGGTGCTGCCGAAGTCCGCAAGTACAAGGACGGCAAGCGTCTCGCTTACTACGCCGATGCTCAGGTGTGGTGGTGCAAGCACTGCAAGATTGTGTGCGCTAACGAAGAAGTCTTGAACGACGGTTCTCACGAAAAGTGCGGCACCAAGGAAGTCGAACGCCGTAACCTCAAGCAGTGGCTCATGCGCATTCCTCTGTATGGCGATCGCCTGCTGAAGGGCCTCGACAAGCTCGACTGGCCGCAGGGCGTGAAGGACATGCAGAAGAACTGGATCGGCAAGAGCTACGGTGCCGAAGTGGATTTCCCGATTGCCGACGCTAACGGCAAGCCGACCGAAAAGAAGCTCCGCGTCTATACGACCCGTTGCGATACGCTGTTCGGTGCCACCTACATGGTCGTCGCCCCTGAACATGCGATGGTGCCGGAACTCACGACTGCCGAACAGAAGGCTGCCGTGGAGGAATACGTGCACGCCGCTGCCTTGAAGAGCGACCTCGACCGTACTGAACTCGCCAAGGAAAAGACCGGCGTGTTTACCGGTAGCTACGCCGTGAACCCGCTCACCGGCACCAAGATTCCGGTGTGGGTCGCCGACTACGTTTTGACCGGCTACGGCACGGGCGCCATCATGGCCGTGCCCGCCCACGATACCCGCGACTTCGATTTCGCGAAGAAGTTCAACCTGCCCGTCATCTGCATCATGGAACCCGATGCAAGCTGCCCCGAAGATGTTCGCCCGAAGGTCCTCGCTGGCGAAGCCTGCTGGGCTGCCGATGGCACCTACATCAACAGCCAGAACGACACGCTTTGCCTGAACGGCCTCAACAAGAAGCAGGGCATCGCGAAGGTCATCGAATGGCTCGAAGCCAACAAGATCGGTAAGGCCACCGTGAACTACAAGCTCCGCGACTGGCTCTTCAGCCGTCAGCGCTACTGGGGTGAACCGTTCCCGGTCATCCACTGGGAAGATGGCGAAATCTCTACGGTGGACGACGCTGAACTTCCGGTGCTGTTGCCGGAACTCAAGGACTACAAGCCGGGTGACGGCGGACAGTCTCCGCTCGCAAACGCCACCGAATGGCTCCAGGTGACCGACAAGAACGGCCGCAAGGGTATCCGTGAAACGAACACCATGCCGCAGTGGGCTGGCTCCTGCTGGTATTACCTCCGCTACATCGATGCCTGCAACGGCGACGCATTTGTTGCAAAGGAACTTGAAAAGTACTGGATGCCGGTCGACCTCTATGTGGGTGGTGCCGAACACGCCGTGCTCCACTTGCTCTACAGCCGTTTCTGGCATAAGGTGCTCTTCGACCTCGGCCTTGTCTCTACCGACGAACCGTTCCAGAAGCTCTTCAACCAGGGCATGATTCTTGCCTTCGCTTACGAAGATGCCGCTGGGTCCAAGGTCCCGACCGACGAAGTCGAAGAGAAGAACGGCAAGTTCTTCAAGAAGGGAACCGACATCGAGCTCAAGCAGATTGTGGCGAAGATGAGTAAGTCCTTGAAGAACGTGGTGAACCCGGATGACGTGGTGCGCGACTACGGTGCCGACAGCCTTCGTTTGTACGAAATGTTCATGGGCCCGCTGGATGCCGTGAAGCCGTGGCAGACCAAGGGTATCGAAGGCATGAACCGCTTCCTCGGCCGCGCTTGGCGCTCCGTGGTGGGCGACGACGATGCCGCCCCGGTCTACGTTGACGAAACCGCTCCGGAAGCCATCGAGAAGGTGATGCACCAGACCGTCATCAAGGTCACGAGCGACATCGAGAACATGAGCTTCAACACCGCGATTAGCCAGCTGATGATCTTCAACAACGAAATGATGAAGATGGATAAGCGCTACCGCGAACCGTGTGAAACCTTCGTCAAGCTGTTGCACCCGTTCGCCCCGCATATCGCCGAAGAAATGTGGAGCATCCTCGGCCACAACGAATCGCTCACGAACGTCGCCTGGCCCGAAGCCGACCACTCCAAGGCCGTGGAAAACACCGTCGAAGTCGTGTTCCAGGTGAACGGCAAGGTCCGCGCCAAGGCATCTGTCGCGAAGGACATGGACAAGGCCGCCCTCGAAAAGCTTGCTCTTGAAAACGAACGAGTGAAGGAGTTCATGGCTGGCAAGACCGTCGTGAAGTCCATCGTGGTTCCGGGCAAGCTCGTGAACATCGTGGTTAAATAAGTTTTTTAGTCTTCCATATACACATCGACTGTGACGTCGGGATAGGCGTATGAACCGTCTTTCCCGCGTATAGTCGCGTAGAGTAGTTTCCCTGCATCCATGAGCCGCGCGGGGATTAGGTTGTTGCGGCGAGGAATGTAGCCGATTTTTTCTCCTGCAGAGTTTTTTACGAGTATGGCGTATTTGTCGTACTTGTTGTCGGGTTCGCGGACCAGCGTGAGCCGGTCGCCTTCCTTGATGTTTTCGAGAAGTTTAGCAATGCCTTTGACGAATTGCATTCCCATGACAGGAACCCAAAGCAGAAAGACGGGCTTAGAGAACGGCTTGGGTATGCTCAAACCGTTGCTGTGGAGCAGCGCGAGCATTCCCGGGGCGGTTGTGGCGAGTGCGTTATTCATGGGACCTCCCTTGCAGTTGTTCAAGCCTGTTTTTGTAATCGGAGGCGATGACCTCGAAATTTGCGATGTTTGCTTCCATTTGTTTGGCTTTCGCCTTGATTTTTTCTGGAGATGCGAGCAGTTCCTTGCAGTCGAAGGGAAATCTTGAGCGAATGTCCTTGAGTTTTTGTGCGAGTTTGGAGAGCGTATCGAAAAGTTTTGCCCGTTTTGTTTCCAGTTCTTCGAGCGTGCCGCTGGGCGCCGGGGTCTGGAATTTCCCGCGGAACTCGAGAATGGCCGCGATGGCATCGAGTGTGGCGAAATCCCCCTCGGCAAACGCTTCCACCGCCTGTTGCAGGCATTCCTGGTCTTCTTTGGTTGCTCCGGCATTGAGGTCAGGATGGAGCGCTTTCACGATTTTCTGGTACACTCGCTTGATTTCGGCGTGCTCTTTTGGGGGCATGGGGGTGAATTTCGTTTGTGAAAGGGTCTGCATTTCGGCGGCCTTGCTGTCCAGAACCGCTTGGTATTCATTTGCTTCGGCTTCGATGATGACGGCGATGGCGTCAAAGTCCGGAGTTGCCCCTTTGTTGAGTTCCGCCTGGATAAGCTCTAGTTCCCGTTTGAGAAGCCGAACGAGATAGTATTTTTCGACAAGAACCATTTCCAGTTCGCCGAAAAATTCATTGTATTTGGCCTTGAGCATGGGAATCTCCACATTCTCTGCGAGGTCCATTTGCGCTTGGACGGAAACGATCTCGCTTTTGAGGGTCTCGATTTCCTGCAAAAGGGCGGAATAGCCTGGGTGTAGAATCAAGTCGTTCATAGCTACCTCGTGGGATATGGGTGGAGCCCGTGTGGCTATGATACAAAAATAGATTCAAATCAATGTCATAAAATGACATTTTTACGAAGATGCTTTTTCGGGGCCGGTCTTCCGAGAGTTCTTCATTTCTTTCTTGATGCGGTACATTTCCTTTTCGGCGCGCTTCTGCACTGTGACGACATCCGTGTCACGGAAGTCCTTGAGGGAATACCCGCAGGCGATACTGAGACGCTCCCATGCATTTCCGGCAGTGGTCGATGCGTTCATTTTTTCGTTGATCTGTATCATCAGTTCGCCGCGGTTCCGCAGGTCGTTGCCCATGAGTATGACAATGAACTCGTCTCCGCTTATGCGGAATACGGGACTATGGCAGAATATGTCGCAAATCAGCTGGCAACAGTTGATGAGGTAGGAGTTGCCGTAGTCATTTCCGTAGTTGTCGTTGATGACTTTTAGGTAGTTCAGGTTGCATGCGATGATGCCAAACTCGCGCAGTTGCTTTGTGACAATCTTGGAGTCCATTTCCTTGCAATAAGCGTCATAGGCTGTGCGGTTGCGTATGCCTGTCAGTGAATCCCTGTAGGCAAGCCCCTGGATTTGCCCGAGGTATTCCTGCATGTGGTCCTTTGCGGTTTGGAAACTCTTGGAAAGGTCTCCAATTTCGTCATTGGTTTCCACCTTGAATTTTACCTTCATATCCCCGTTGATCAGTTTGTTCGCTGTTTCTGTCAAAGTGAGGATTGGCCTTGTGATAGAATAAGCCACCATGGCCGATATGAACGAGAACAGAATGAGCAGAAATATGGCGAATATGATGATTTCTACGAGGAGCTTGTAGCGTTCTGCGTTAATTTCTGCTTCAGGAACCCGGATGCCAAAGGACATGCCGTTCGGCAGCGTGCTGCGTAGTACCCGGAAACCCTTCTTTGACTTGAGCGTTTTTCCTGGGCTTAGGGAGGGGTGGACGATGATTTTCCCGTTTTCGTCTTCGAGGAATGCGTAGCCGGATTGATAGACCTTGATGCCCAGGACGAATTGGATGATTTTGTTGAAGTCCAGGTCTACTCCGACAACGCCAATATCTTCGCCGAACTTGATTAGCGGAATGACGTAGGAAATCACATAGGCGTTGATATTCTTGTTCTGATAGGGCAGGAGCCACATGGGCTTGCCTATTTTGGTAGGCAGGTAGTACCAGCCGACATGCTCCATGTCGTCGGAGTCGTATTTGGATAGGTCGGTCGGGGAAAGGTTTTCGAATTCGCCGGTTTCGCTATTTTTCGTGATTAAAATTCCCGACGTGGGAAGTGTGAACTTAGGGTTGTAACGGAGGTATGCCGAAGTCGCATTCTTGATGTTGTTCAAGGATGCCGTGGTGTATTGGTTGATTTTTTGAGTAATTTCGTCGCGAGTCTCTTCATGCTTGAGGGCTTCCAGCGAAGGGATGTCGGTGAGAATGAATGCCGAAATGCTGTTTGCGTAGTGCTCGATGTCTATGAAGATGGGCTCGAGTTTGTGCAACTCTGCGGCGAGCCTGTTTTCAAGGAATTCTTGCGAGCGCTTCTCGAGAATGTTGCTGGTGAAGTAAAGGGCGAGCCCTCCTAGCGAGAGCGTGCAGAGAACCAGGCCGGACAATGACAACCCGAATATTTTTCTGTGAATCGGTATTCTCATGTTTTCTCCCTTTTGTCAAAGGCCGCGAACTTCGACGACTTTCTTGTTGCTCGTGCTCCCCAGCACCACCTCGACGTCCCTTTTGTGGACCTTGAAGTGGCTCGCAACAAGTTCGCAAATCGCCTCGTTTGCTGCACCGTCTACGGGTGGGGCCTTGACCTCCACCTTAAGGCTTCCGTCTGGTTGGACGGTTATGCTGTCACGCTTGCTACGCGCATGGACTTTGATGTTGATGCGCATGGCGTCCCGCTTATGCCAGAACGTTGCCTATCGAGGAACCGGATTGTTCCTTTGGAGACTTGGCTTCCAGTTCGCGCTGGTCGTTCTCCATGGCTTCCAGGAGTTCCTCCTGCCCGCGGATGAGTGCGCGGCAACGGATGAAATAGTTGCTGCGCAGCTGCTTCAGTTGTTCGATTTCCATGCGCAGGTTTTCGGCTTCGCGCTTGGTGTTTTCGACTTCGCGGATGGCTCTGGCTTTGGCTTCGGCAATAATGATTTCGGCTTCTTTTTCTGCGGTCGCCTTGACTTCGTCTACCGTTTTCTGCATGGTGACGACGGCGTCCTGGATGGTTTTTTCAATCTGCTTGTAGTAGTTTACGCGTTGTTCCGCAATCTTGAGCCGTTCGGTCAGGTCGGTGCGGTCGCGCGACATCTGCTCGAAGGCAACGGCTGCCGTTTCGAGGAATGCCTTGACCTCTTCTCCGTCGACTCCTCCGAAATTTTTCTTGTGGAAAGTTTGATTTCGGATGTCCAAAGGTGTCAGTTCCATATATATACCTTCCAGGGGTTTCAAGTTGCGTTAATAAAAATATAACAAAGTGTGTGCCGTGGGGGGAGTGGAAAAGGAAAGTAAAATGAAGGAAATGCTCACGAGTAAGGTAAAAAGCGTATTTTTTTGAGAATGAGTGCAGGCAATAATTTTTTTTTATAATCAGGCGTTGCCATTATCAAGAAAAACTTTTATATTTAAGCCTATTAAAACGATAGGAAAATAGAATTTAATGACTCTACAGCAACTTCGATACGCTATTGGCATTGCAGAAACGGGCTCCTTCAACAAGGCGGCCGAAAAACTTTATATCTCGCAACCGTCGCTCACGGCCGCCATCCGCGACCTTGAAGACGAGATGAACATCCTCATCTTCAACCGCACGAGCCGTGGTGTGTCGCTCACCAACGAGGGCGAGGAATTCATCGCCTACGCTCGCGAGCTGTACCACCATTACGAAATCGTCATGGACAAGTACGGCAAGTCGGGCAAGCGCAAGAAGAAGTTCGCTGTTTCTACGCAGCATTATTCCTTCGCGGTCAAGAGCTTTGTCGAGACTGTGAAGATGTTCGATACCGAGAAGTACGAGTTCGCCATCCGCGAAACTCGCACCAGGGAAGTCATCGAGGATGTGGCCTCGTTCAAGAGCGATATCGGCATTCTCTACCTGAGCGACTTCAACCGCAAGGTTATCCAAAGCTTGCTCAATGCTCGCGACCTGGCGTTCCACAAGCTCATCGACTGCAAGGCCTATGTTTACCTGTGGAAGGGGCATCCGCTCGCAAAGCAGCCGTTCATCACGTTCGACCAACTGGCCGACTATCCGTGCCTTTCGTTTGAGCAGGGAGACAACAGCTCGTTCTATTTTGCCGAAGAAATTTTGAGTACGAGCGAATACAAGCGCACCATCAAGGCGAACGACCGTGCGACCATGCTGAACTTGATGATCGGTTTGAACGGTTACACGCTTTGCTCCGGTATTATCTGTGAAGAACTGAACGGCAGCGACTACCTGGCCGTGCCCTTCAAGGACAAGAGCGCCGAGGCGCACCGCGTCATGGAAATCGGCTACATCACCAAGCGCAACATGTTGCTTGGTCTAGTAGGCGAGCGTTACGTGGAAGAATTGCAGAATTATCTTTCCAAATGCGAGCGGAGCGAAAACCTCTCTTGATATTTTTTCACTGATTGTCTATATTTGGGGTGTTAGAATTCTGCGATGTTGCAGGATTTTTCCGGAAGTCATTGTCTAACCTTCCTAAAAAAACAACATGAAAAGCTATATCCAGCGCGAATGGCAGGATTTGGTCGTCCTCCTCCGCAATATTCCCTCCCTCGTCGTCAGTTTCTTCATTCTCTCCGTCGTGTGCATGAACTTGCTCGCGAACAAGGAACTGGTCTCCTTCGAATACATGGCCCTTGACTGCGGCTTTACGCTCAGCTGGTTCTCGTTCCTCTGCATGGACATGATATGCAAGCGGTTCGGACCCAAGGCTGCCATGAAGGTCTCGGTAGTCGCACTCTTCGTGAACCTGTGTACCTGTCTGTTCTTCAACATCCTTTCGCATGCGCCGGGAATGTGGGGCGAATTCTACAGCTACATCGACACGAACCCTGATGCGGCCAAGGTGGCAAACGATGCCCTCAATGCCACGTTTGGCGGCTCCTGGTACGTTGTGCTCGGCTCGGCGCTCGCCATGTTCACCGCCTCGCTCGTCAACTCCGTCGTGAACTACGGCATGGGGAAGATTGCGAAGGGCAAGGACTTCAAGACGTTCGCCGCGCGCTCCTACGTGTCGACGATGGTCGCGCAGTTTGTCGACAACATGATTTTCGCCCTAGCGGTAAGCCACGTGTTCTTTGGCTGGACCATGAAACAGGTCCTCATCTGTTCGATTACGGGTGCCGTCATGGAACTCCTCTGCGAAGTCGTCTTCAGCCCCGTCGGCTACAAGATGGCCTGCAAGTGGGAAAAGGAAAACGTCGGTAGCGATTACCTCAAATTCAAGGCGGGGCAAGCATGAACGTCTTTATCAGCGGAACGCACAGCGGCATTGGCCGCGCTATCGCGGAGCTGTTCCTGAGCAGGGGCGCGCACGTTGTCGGTTTCGATATCCAGAAATCGACGATTGACCACGCCGAATACGAGCACCATATCGTCGATGTTTCGGACAAGGCTTCTTTCCCGGAACTTTCGATTGCGGCAAACATTGTCGTGAGCAATGCGGGCGTTCAGAATTCCGGTCGCGACATCGAAATCAATCTGATGGGCTCGATGAACTTTGTCGAGAGGTATGCAATCCAGCCCGAAATCAAGTCGGTTCTCTTTGTGGCGTCTTCCAGCGCGCACACTGGCGACGAATTCCCCGAATATGCCGTTTCGAAGGGCGGGCTGTTGACCTACGTGAAGAACGTGGGTCGCCGTGTCGCCAAGTTCGGCGCGACATGCAACAGCATCTCCCCGGGTGGCGTCAAGACCGACCTCAACAAGCCCGTGATGGACGACCCTGCGCTCTGGAACCGCATCATGGACGTGACGCCGCTCAGACGCTGGGCCGAGCCCGAAGACATCGCGGAATGGGTCTGGTTCCTGACGGTGGTGAACAAGAACTGCACGGGTCAGGATATCCTCGTCGATAACGGCGAGAAGGACCTGAACAGCACCTTCGTGTGGCCGTAGTTCTTGCTTATTGAAAAAAGAGGTAATTCTTCCCGGTGAGACGAATCTCCCCGTTTTTTATGCGGGTTCTTTTTTTGAAAGTGTGTTTTTTTGTGTGAAAAGGTGCATTTCCCGTGTGTTGGCTTTTTTGGCATGCTATTTGCTCCGTTGTGGGTGTTAAACCCCCAACCTAATGAGGTCTACTATGAAAACCAAACTGATTCCCGCTATGGCATTGTCCCTGATGGGTTTCTTTGCTACCGCGTCTTTCGCACAGGAAGACGTTTCCACTGAACCGCAGGTCACTGCCGAAGAACAGGCCGCTCCTAGCGAGGCTGTCAAGCAAAAGGCCGACAAGGAAGATCCCAGGGCCGACCGTGCCAAGGAACGCTTCGAACGTAAGGATGCCAAGAAGGCCGAGATTGCAAACCACAAGGCCGAAAAGCAGGCCCTAAAAGAGGAACGTGCTGCTGCCCGTGCCGAACGCAAGGCTGAAAAGGAAGCCCTGAAGGAAGAACGCAAGGCTGAAAAGAACGTGGCCAAGGAAGAACGTAGGGCTGAAAAGCAGGCAATGAAAGAAGACCGCAAAGCTGAACGCGACGCCCAGAAGGAAGAGCGCAAGGTTGAAAAGGAACAGCGCAAGTTCGAAAAGAACGAGCAGAAGGAAGAACGTAAGTCGAACAAGGGGAATGGCCGCGACAAGTAGTTGGCCCCACAAAATGAGCCCAATCCCAACAAAGACACGGGTAAAACCGTGTCTTTTTATATATCCCAGATGAGGGATGCCTTTATTTCTGTAAAGATGCTTTTTTCGGGATAGTCGATAACGTAGCCTGCGGGTACATCGTACGACCTGTAGAATTGATCGAACCCTAAAAGGATGCCTACGTAGGTGGGTTTCCACGAAACGGACGATCCCCACGAGGCGCTGAACTTCTGGACCTTTTCGTATTCTGCATCAGGACCGTCCACGACAAATCCGTAGAACAGGTTTGCCTTGAGGTCGATGGATATTTCTGTCTTGAACCTGTATGAAATCGATGGCTTCAGGGACGGACCTATCCACTTGAGCCAAAAATCGGATGAACTGATGGAGTCCGCCTCGAAGCGTGCTCCCGCATACATGGAACTTTTCCAGCCGTACTTGGCGTAACGGCGCCACGAAACGTAGGCCGCCGTGGACAATGGGCCGTCGAGGTTTTCGTAACCCGAAAGGGCTACGCCGAACTTATGCTTGTCGAACCGCAGAAAATATTTTTCGGCCCACAGGAAAAAATCGGGTGTCAATCCGTCTTCTTCCGAGACGTTCATGTTTGAGCCGATGTCAAATACGAAAGAGTTGCCGACAAGGCTGTACTCCAGGCCAAACGAGGCTTCCCAGGCACTTGTGTCCAGTGAGGGCATGTCGTCCTTGTCTATAAACCAGTCTCCAGAAAGGTTAAGCTCGAAGGAATGCAGCATGTCTCTTGAATCGTAATCTAGGGAGAACGTTGCTGAAGTCGAAAGTTCCTTCCCGCTTTCGTTTGTAGAATCGTCCTTGCTGTAATAAAGATTCCAGTAGCCGACATTGCCGTACGAATGGAATTCCCACGGGTTCACGGCGCTGTCTTTCGGGGAACTGACACCGGGTTGTCCCATCGCCTCTTTATAGCTGTCGACAATCTCCTGGATTTCTGCGGTGTACGGACCGGGCACGGCGAGGGCTTCCTCGAACGTTTCCAACGCGAGGGGAATGTCTCCGGCTTCTTCTGCTTTCAATGCACGGTAATAGACGTCCTCTTGCGATTCAGCGATGGCAAGAGTGGCGAGAAGTAAAAACGCTAACGTCAGAAAACGCATTATTTGTGAAAAGGTCCCTTATGATCCCAACCGGGTCTTTTATGTGGCGGATTAGGTTCATGCATTTTTGGATGTCCCATAGCCGGCTTTTTTCCGTGATTGTGGCTTTTAGGGGAATCTTCCTCAAAGTGGGACTTTTTGTCCCTGTTTTTTTCCTTCTCAATAATCTTGGGCTCTTTGTCGTTGGCGGACTTGTTACGCAGATCGAGCAGGATTTGCTCCCTCGCTTTCTTGCGTTCTTCGCGCATCTTTTGCCAATTTTCCTTGTCTCGCGGGGCCAATTCGCGGGAATTGTTGGAAATTCCCAACTCTTCGGCTGGTGTAGGTACGGCAGATTCTGGGCGTTCGAAAGATTCCGCCGCAAAAGTGATTGCCGCACAGACAGAAACGATTGTTAGGATTCTTGTTATCATACTCGTTCTCCTGCAAAACCCATGCCAGTTATTTAAAGTCTTCCTTTTTTAATCCGATTCGCTCCATGATTTCACGGAGCACCTTGCGGTCGATGCCCAGGATGGTGGCGGCGAGTGTCAGGTTCGCCCCGCTGTCCTTTAATGCTCGGCTGATCACCTCGCGTTCTACGGCTTCTCTCGCTTCCTTGAGCGTCCTCGGGGATTCCTTGACCATGGCCTGCGTGTCGTCGAGGCCCAGGTCCTTCGGCTGCACCACGCCGTGTACCGCCTGGATTAGCGCCTTCTGGATCCTGTTTTCAAGTTCGCGAACGTTGCCCGGCCAATGGTAACTGAGCAGCGCCTTCTCTGCATTACGGCTCAGGTGGAACTTGCCCCGGCCATATTCCGCACCGTAGCGCGTGAGGAATTCGTTGGCCAGCAGCACGACGTCTTGGCCGCGCTCGCGCAAGGGCGGCAGCATGATAGGCATGACCTGAATGCGGAAGTAAAGGTCTTCCCTGAAACGCTTTTCCTTGACGGCCTCTTCCAAGTCCACGTGCGTTGCGCTGATGACGCGCACGTTTACGGGGATTTCTCGGTTGTCGCCTACGCGGGTGATATGCTTTTCCTGCAATACGCGCAAAAGCTTGACTTGCATGTTCAACGGCAGTTCCCCGATTTCGTCCAGGAAAATTGTCCCGCCGTCGGCTTCCTCGAAAAAGCCTTTGCGATTATCGATGGCGCCGGTAAACGAACCCTTTGCATGTCCGAACAGGATTGATTCCATAAGCTGTTCGGGGATGGCGCCGCAATTCACGGCAATGAAGGGTTTCTCGGCGCGCGGGCTGTGCCTGTGGATATACTTTGCGATGACTTCCTTGCCGGTACCCGTCTCACCGCGGATGATTACCGGGAGCGGCAAGAGCGCAAGCTTGTCTGCAAGGGTAATCAGTTCGGCCATCTTTTCGCTGGAATATACGATGCCGTCCTTGCGGACTACGTTTTTCAGCACGTCGAGCGATTCCTTGTCGCGTAACCGGTCAAAGGCGGCAAAGGCGAACTTTTCGCAGACATTCACGAATGCGTCGAAAAGGTTGCTGTCGTCTTCGGTAAAGGGTTCCTCTCGGGCGGCACGTTGCAGGTACAGATAACCCGCTTCGCTATCGGGGGTGCGGAACGGCGAAACCATGATGCTGGTCAGCTGGTTCTGCACAATCGATTTTGAAAGGTCCGCCGAATCGTCGTCCAGTTGGTTCCAGACGACCGCGCGTTTTTCGGACTTGGCCTGCATCACCGCCGAGATGGAAATGGCTACCTGTTCCGGGTTGCTCAGGTGCAGGGGTGTTTCGCCTGCAAGGTCTAAAACGGCCGCATCGGCGTGCAACACTTCCTTGGCCACTTCGAGAATTTTCACAAAGAGGGATTCCGGCTGAACCTCGTCCAGCAGGGTCTTGACCACGTCGAGCATTTTCTCGGTAGCGAGCATGGTTTCAGACTTCATGATAATCCCCTATAAAAAGCAATGTCAGTCCAACGAAGGTGTCGGCAAGTCCTTAAGGATTGTCGAAGGCAGAGAATCCTGCGACTCCAGTCCGCTATCCGGTTCCATCGTCACCGAATTTCTGGACTTCTTCAGCAGGAGGTTGCCCGTCTCGTCGATATCGGAGCTGCTTGTCCCGACAATAAAAAAGAATGCCATCAAGGTTAATATAAATCCAAAAACCGCCAAATACATGTATTTCCGCTTCCTTTTAGAAGGTGCGGAACCCCGTTTTTCGTACGGAAACGCCATGTCTAGCCCGTTTGCAGATCCGTCCGGGGGGAATCCTCCCGGTTTTTGGTTTTCTAGGGCCTTGGCAAACTTCTGTGCATCCACGGAAGCCTTGATTTCCCCGACTTCGAGTGTGCCCAGCGCAATCTCCGCGACTTCGTCCAACTCGTCGAAATCCTCGCACCGCTCTTCGGCATTCAGGCGCAAGAGCGCTTTCCATAACGGGCTCAATGCTGATATTTCTGTGGCAGAAAAATTTCCCGAAGTATAAAGTTTTTCATCGACCGAGATCGAATCGATTCTGAGAATTTCGTCCTGGAATTCTTCGTATCCTGAGGCCTGAATTAGATCTTCGCCGGTGATCCAGCGGTACAAAAGCATGCCCAGGCTGAACAGGTCGCTTGCCGTAGAGGCGGGTCTCCCCTGGAAACGTTCGGGAGCCGCATAGCCTGGCGTGCCCGGGCCCACGATACCAAAATCCACGAGTGTCGTCTGGACAGGAAAACCCGACTTGTCCGGATTCCTGTTCAACAATACATTTGCCGGGTTCAAATCGCCATGGTGTACGCCAATGGCATTGAGGGTAAGCAGCGATTGTGCCACTTCGCGGAGCAGACCCAATGCGACAGGCACGGGAATGTGCCCGACATCGCGGGAACTTACGCCTTCGACAAAATCGTAGACTAAGTACGGGTTTCCATCTCGCAAGCCCGATTCGCGAATCCGGCAAGTTCCGGGGATGCGGATGCATTTCAACTTTTCAACGACTTCGGTCTCGAAGGCCGAACCATTACGGTACCATTTTAGGACAAACTTGCCGCTATTCCCAGAGGCTAGATAGATATCGGCCTCTCCACCACGGTGGATTAAACGGCATGATTCTACGTTGTCTAGAATGGATGAATTTTCGCTCATAGCCGCCCCGAAAGGACCATCGCCTTCAGCGAATCTTCGGCAACATGCGTCCAGTGAATCAGGGACTGGTTCTTCGGGGACTTTTGGAGCCCGGCCGACCAGGTGTCCCAAGCGGCTTCCACATCGCCTTCATCCCAATAGATGTTTCCAAGATTGATGTAGGCCGAAACAAAAAGCGGGTCATGAGTGATGATGTGAATGTAGATGTTCTTGGCCGTCTTCAAGTTGTCCGGGATCTCGCTCTTGGCAAGAATCAATGCCTTCAGGTTGTAGCTGAAATAGTTCAGGCTGTCTAGCTGTATGGACTGGTTCAGCATGGGCATGACATCCACGGAACCGTCCCGCTTTAGCGCGGCCCGCGCCAGGTAGAAAAGACATGTTGAATAATTGGCGTTGATCTTTCCGCTGCTGTCGATATTGGACAGGATTCGGAATTCCTTTGCCGCCTGACTCCAGAGGTCAAAAGTCGGGACACGTAGGCGTTCCGACGCCTCGGCGATGGCGTAATACGAAAGCGCAAGGCCGTAGCGAGCGTCTCTATGGGCGGGGTCGGCATCCAGGGCTTTGTTGAAACTTGTAACGGCTCGGTCGTAGTCGCCAATGCGCAATGCGTCGTTACCGCGTCTTACGTCGTTTTCTACGCAGGCGGCCAGTAACAGGGCAAACGCAAAAGTAGCCAAAGGGCGAATACATCCAAGCATAACAAGAAATATATATAAAAAGTTATGCAAGGGCGCAAGCCGCTATCGCGACAGACGGTGGTTCAATATGCACAAGGGCGTTGTCGAAAAGTTTGACCATGCCATCGATACGCTGGTACTGTTGTCTTCGGTGGATTTAATCGAGATATGCAACTTCGCCCATTTGCGGCATGAGCAGTGGTTTGCCGGATTCCTTGGCAGCTCTTTTTGCATTTTCAAGCGGTTCAAAATAGGTGTGCTTGCTCAGGCAGAACTTGGAATGGTGTACGGTCAGGTAGCGCTTTGCGCCCAGTTCCGTCATTTCTTTGCCTAAATACTTCGGCAGGGTAACCCCAATATTCGAAATGCTCTCCTACGCCAATAGCTGTTGCCACCTTCTTGATGCGTGGTTCCGTTTCCTTTACTACCTCATAATCCAAATGGTCCCAGTGATTGAACTAATTAAATTATGACTTTTCAAGCAGGCAATTCTAGGATCCGAGCAAATGGAAGTTGAGGTAAAGGGTGTAGGTGAAAATTCGCCTGGACATGGGTTCCGCCATCTCTGACGAATAAGCAGCCATCTTGACATACGTATCGAGCCTATAGCCGATATCCATCCACGACAAAAATCTGTATTCAAGTGCGGTATTGTTGAGCAGCAAAAAGTCCCAGCCGGTAACGCCATAGTCCGGCGTGGAACCTTCAATGGTCTTCATTGCATCAATCGTTATCTTGTCGTAAAAGCGCCACTTTTGCTTGTAGAGCGTCTCAAGCATCAGACTGTATTTTACGCCGCTGTTATATTGATAACTGTCCTTGTCCGGGTTATATTCGGGATGAAATTCCTTGATGATGTCGTCGTAGCCCATGTCCGCAGAGCCGAGCATTATCCAGTAAAGCTGATTCATTACACGGAACCGCAATCTCGGAGTGAGCCACAAAGCAAGATCCATGGCGCCGCCTAGCGAAAGCGTGCTCACCGTCGCCAAATCGCCATAGAAGGTGTCGTAATCCAGGTTTACGGAAAAATCTAGCCAATGGCCGCGACCATGTATGCCGCGATTCAGCAATTTTCCCATAATATCCATTTGGAGAACATTTCCTTCCAATCCGCCTTCGCCCATGACATCGATCTTGAAGTAATCAAAGGGCCGCTTGACTCTCGCATAAGGTAACCCATATTCGAGTGATAAGGCGAACATGCCATGATGGTCATTCCATTCATCATCCAGTTCATCGGCGTCTTCGCCCCCAAAGCGATAATCCGAACCGAATCTGGATCCCATGCCCATGGCGATGGAAAGTTCAATTGGCACCATGCCCGTATAAAAATCCCTGTTGCCAAAAAATGCACGTTGTGTATAGCTGGCCGGTTCAAGTGCAAAGGCGGCCATTTGCCTATACCAAGGTGTTCCCGGCCTATTGTACACTGCCCTAGAAAGCCGATAGAGAACTTCGCCGAACATGGACCCTGCCACGGTCGTAGACACGAAATCGTTCGGAGCCGGATATTCCCTCTCGCAAAACATTTCCCAAGTAGAACTGCCGAGCGCGGCAAACATCATGCTGGAATAAAAGCCGTAACCGCTCCCTCTTGCCGCTGCATAATAAAACGATCCCTGATAAGGGTGGCCATAAAAGTTGATCGCCCAGTGGTTGTGATCCCATTTCCAACCTTCTCGAAAGTTTCTTTTCCAATAGCTGGGGCCGGTATGTGCGTAATCCTTGTCAAGCACATAGTAATCCCATGCCCAGACAAATACGTTTTGCCCGAGAACTTCTGCCGAAACAATCAGGGGGTTCACGTGGGTGCCGAAGAGACTATCCTTGGGCATGACGGTCGGCTCTTCGGCCGTATTTGCCGAATCGCCTCGCATGGCTGTCCGGATGGTGTAGGCTTCTTCTATGCTCAGGATAGCGTTTTCATCGGCAAGGCGTTCCTTGATGCTGTCAGGAATTGGGACAGACTGCGAAAAGGCCTCCCCGAAAAGCAATAAAAGAAAAACAGCAATCAACTTGTAGCCGAAATGCGACATACAACATATTTAACAACTTTGTCGAATGGTTTGGGGCTTTTTTGTTAAAATTCTGACAAAGCGTCAAAAACGGGATTTTTTCGGTAACGGAGTAAATTTAAAGCAGTGTCAAGGATTTCTCGTAAATGGAGTCAACGTCTTCGGGGCTGATTTTTCCAGGGACGAGGTCGAGCTTGGAATGGTTCACTTTCATGGCCGCTGCAAACTGGTCGCGCATCTCGCGTGTAACGGAATAGGTGCCGATGAGGTTCCGGAGCATGGCGGTGAATTCTCCGATGTCCTTGAGTCCCAAAAGAGAGAGAATTTTTTTTACATCGTCGGGGACGAACTTGGCACAGACTTCGGTATATGCTGCAAGGAAGTAGCCAACTGCGGGTCCGTGCGGAACGCCTGCATGGAGTGTGAGGTCGTAGCTCATGCCGTGTGGCAAGGTAGTGCTCGTGTGCGCGATGGACATGCCTGCAATCGTCGACGTGAGCATGAGCTTTTCATACAGGCTTGCTTCCACGTCGCCGTTTGCCAGAAGGGCGTCTTTGCACTCTCCCCAGAGCTTGAGCCCGTATTCCGGGAACATGCGGTTGAACGCATTCGATTTGACATTGAGAATGCTTTCGACCATGTGGGATAATGCATCGACGGCGGTGTTTACGACCAACTGCTTTTTTGCCGAGGCGAGATATTTGCCATCGACGAGCGCAAGCACCGGGAAAATGACATGAGGGATGCTCTTCTTGAGACCAATTTTGTGGTTCGTGATGATGGAAACCGGGGTTGCCTCGGAACCTGTTCCGCAAGTAGTCGGTACGGCAACGACCGGCATGTGGTTCAGCGGACGGTTTGGCACTTTGTGAAGGTCGTCGGCATCGACACTCGGGTTCGCAAGGAGCAAAGCCACGGCCTTTGCCGCATCAATGGCGGAACCCCCTCCGATGCCAATCACGAAATCGGCCTTGAATTCCGTTGCGGACCGTGCTGCCTTGCGGAGTGTATCCGTTGAGGGATTTTCTTCGACTTCATTGAAAACGAGAAACGGAACATTCCCTACGTTCAATACGTCCGTCACGTCGTCCAGGGAGCCATTTGTCGCAGCGGAGTGTCGCCCTGTCATGATGAGTGCACGTGTTCCGATGGAGAGCACGTTCTGTGCGTGATTCTTGACGCAGTTCTTTTCAACATAGATGTCTGTGGGGACGAAAAAGCGCATAAGACATTTCCTTTTTTCTTAAAAAATAATACAAAACAAAGGCGATCCTATTGGACCGCCTTGCGCAAAGGGAAAATATAAATGGAGTTTAGAACTGCTCAAAGAACTTGTGGACTTCTTCGGGAACCCAGGTCTGTTCCCAGTTCCAGCCAATGCTCATGTTGCCCGTGTCGTGGGCTGTCCACTGGTGGTTTCCGGGCCAGCTGCACCACCTGACCGGGAAGCGCTCGTCGACCGTCGTGAAATCATAGCAGACGTGCCCGGTATTGCCCTGGACTTCTTCGGGCTTTTCGCTGCTCGCATCGGTGAAGTTGCCATCCGCGTCGGCCTTGCCGTTCCTCTTGAGAATTCTCGGGAGGGCGCTCGTCTTCGCACGATTGTAGTCGCACCTATCATCGTTTTTGCCGTGAACGTTCATCCAGGCGATGGGCAGTTCCTTCATTCCGTCGCCTTCGGGCAGCCAGATGTTGTAATCGGCCACCGCATAGGTCGCCGCCGCGCGCACGCGGTGCTGCATGTCTTGCATGAGCGAGTAGCTGAACATCGCGCCATAGCTGAAGCCCGTGATGAACACTCGGCTCGTGTCGATGCAGTAGTTCTCGTTCAGGGCGGTGAGCGTCTGTGCGAAAAAGTCGTGGTCGGGCTGGCCCTTGTTCCAGAGTCCGCCGATAGCATCCAGCGAGACGAAGATGTAGTCGCCGTTCTTGTCGAGAACCTGCTGGCCGTAGTACGGCGTCGGATGGTCGTAGTCGGCGGCGTGGTGCACGAAGTCCTCGCCGCGGCTGCCGTAGCAGTGTAGCGCGAAGAGCACTTTGTGCGGCTTGCTGTTGTCATAGTTTTTGGGCAGGGTGATGAAGTAGTCGCGGGTGTCGCTTCCGACCTTGATCTGGAAATGGTCACCGTTCTCGACGCTGTTGACCTTCTGCAGCTTGGAAGCCGAGCCGCAGCCCTTGCTTGGGGTGGGTTCGTTCTTCAGGGCGTACCCGAACTTGAACGTCGGGGCGGACTTCTTGAGCTTCACGTCGAGCGTTGTGTCGAGCGTGCCGAGCGGCACCGTGAGCGTGTCGAAGCCGTCGGCGGCGAAGCGGATGGCCTCGCCCTGGGCGGCAGCTTTCATGAGTGCGGCAGTGCCGGCTTGCGAACCAAACGTACTGCTGTAGTTGCCATTGGTCGTAAACCTGAAATTCTGCCTTGCATTCCCGACGGAAATATGTGCGAAATACGTACCACGAGCCTTGATATCCTGGCTCAGGTCATAGGAACCCGCACCGTGCAAAGTCTTCTTGAAAACCTGATGGCCAAGGGAATTGAAAATCTTGATCTGTACCGGCGAGGTTCCGCTCTGCGCATAAGAAAGGACGCCGTTATTGACGCTGATATACCCGACGGAGTACTTGAAAGCCGACAGGATTGCCAAACTAGGCGAATCCGACGGAGCGGCTTCGTCCTCGTGGATTGTGAATTTGCCCTGGTCGTCGGTTGTTGCTGCTTTGCCTTCCTTGAGAAGGCTGACCGATGCGTCCTTGATGGCGGCCCCCTGATCGTCGGAGACCGAACCTGTTATTGTGTATGCCGAAGCGAATCCGCAGAATGCTAAAAGGCACGCCGTTGTAAAGAGAGAGGGGGCTTTGACTGTCATTTGTTCTCCTTTTTTCCCATTAATTGTTAATCTATATCGTAACGAGGTCTAGATGATGTGGTGTGCTCCCCTTGCTTATGGACGAATTATCTATAAACATATTTTTACAGAGCCGTTGTCTTAGGCGATATACCGTAAACTGCTTTTTTTGGGGAAATACGCTAATTCGTATAAAAATGTATATTCCCCCTTATGGAAGAAACTTTCAAGACCAAAGGCACTTGTGCCACCATGATTCAGTTTACTCGTGACGGGGAAACCATCCGCAACATCCGTTTCACGGGGGGATGCAATGGAAATCTCAAAGCCATTGCGAAACTCTGTGAAGGCATGAAGGCGGAGGACATTGCCGCCAAACTTCTGGGCAATACTTGCGGTGGCAAGCCCACTTCATGTGCGGATCAGCTTGCAAAGGCGGTGCTCGGCCGCGAACCGTAAATTTTATTGTTATAAATTTTTGCTTGTTATTTTATTTGCTGTACTGTTCGTGAATGCTTAATACTTGGATTAGGCGAGAAGCGGGGTATTGACTTTTGAGGGGCATAAGTATATATTGTGTATAAATGCATCTGCGCAGGTCGGGGATGATTGACAAGCTAAAAAAATTCTGGAGCACGCAAGATACCCTGGAAAAAACACTTTTCTGGGTTATTATGGCTTTGTGCTCTGTCGTGGGAGTCTGCTCTACAATTCTTTCCGCTTATGAGCGTGTCGGCATGGCATCCGTAATCGTCGGTTCGGTTTGCTGTGTCTTGTTTGTCGTGCTGAGCATCTTTGCGTATAATACTCATCTGTACGCTTCCTGCCACCTGGTGATGTGCGGCATTGTCTGCATGTTCCTGCAACCGATGTTGTTCTTTGCCTGTGGCGGCTTTGCCAGTGCGATGCCGTTATACTTTTTGGCCGGAATCCTTCTTTTGTCGTTGGGCCCGACAGGCCTGGCGAAGAGAATTTTGTTTGTGATTTCGCTGTCGGTATTTCTCGCTACGTTCCTGATTGCCAGTTTGTATCCGCAGGTTGTAAATCCCATTTCGCATGAGATGATTTTTGTTGACATGACGGTTTCCCTTGTGGTCCTTGGCTTGGGCGTATTTGCCCTGGGAAGCTACGTACTTAGGGCCTACGAGAGGGAGGTCGTGGAAAAAAAGAACCTGGTGGCAAAGCTTGATTTCCTCGCAAACCACGATTCCCTTACGGGGCTCAGCAACCGCCGTCACCTGCTGGACTATCTTGGCAACATTGTTTGGATGCAACGGAACGGGTATTACATTGTGATGTACCGTATAAACGATATGGACCAGCTTCGCGAGACTTATGGCCCGTTCTTCTGTGACGGAATCATTTGCGACGTAGGCCGCCTGATTGGGCAGATGGAACTGCTTGGCGGTGGTGAGTGCGTTGCCTATTTTGGCAATCATGACTTTGTACATGTGATGCAGGTGGAATCGGAGGCTGAGGCCTTGACTCGTGCCGAGAAGTTCCGCGAAGATGTTACTCATCTTTCGTGGGCGGAACATCCGGATATAAACGTGACCGTGAGTGGTATTGTGGCGGCATGCAACAGCCACGGATTTACGAATACGACTCAGCTCTTGCAGACGGTGTATGGGCAGCTTTCCCATTTCAACGTGACAGACAAGGATACAATAAGAAAAATTTAAATGACGAGGCTGTAGCTCGTGCTTCGTCCGCCCTTCTTGCTGGGTTCGACGAGTTTTTGTGCGATAAGCTTTTGGATGTCTCGCAGGGCGCTGTCGTGGCTTGTGCCGGTGAACCCGGCTACGTCCTTGACCTTGAATGGATGCGGAATTTTTCCGGCGATGACTGCGTCCACGATTTTCTGGGCGCGGGGCTGTAAACCCTCGGCGCTTTTCTTGCCCTTGAACTTGACCATGTCTGCGTACATCTTGATGGCGCTACGTTCGTTCTGGATGGCCTTGCGTAGCGTTTTCAGGAACCACAGTATCCATTCTGTGAGGTCTCCGTTTCCACATTGTGCCGTACCCAGGATTCTAAAATAGTTGTCGACGTCGTTCAGGATTTGTTCGTTGATCGAATATTGCAGGTGGCCTGCCGATTCGGCTCGGGCGAGAAGCAGGTTCGTGATGAGACGCGCGATTTTGCCGTTCGCTTTGTCGAAGGGGCGGATGGTGAGGAACCAGAATTGTGCAATGGCCGCCTTGAGAACAGGATCCAGTTGCGCGGTGTTGAGCCACGTTATGAAGTTTCCCATTTCGTGCGGGAGGCGTTCCGCACCGGGCCCTGCGAACACGACCGAGTTGTCGGTGCGCGAAAGGACTTGTCCCGGACCGTCGCGGAAATTGCGTTGCGACTTGCCCGTAATCGATGCGTACCAGCCCAAGATTCGCGCCTCGTCAATTTCGTTGCGGAAGTTTTTGACGGCTCCCATGAGGCTCCGGAAAGCCGCTTTGTCGGCTTTCTCTTTTTTGTTGACCTGCTCCTGCACCAGCTCGCGGTCCAGTTGCTGCCCGTCGATGGCGTATGTCGCAACAATGTCGCGGACGGTGATTTCGTCTTCGAGCGTATCGTCGTCGAGCATTTCCGAAATGCCCAAAAGCCGTCCCTCTTCGAGACGGACTTGGCCGAGCTCGTTGATAATGGCCTTGGAATCGAACCGGAAACGGGTCCAGTCGGGGAACTGGTGGATGTACAGCATGTTATCAATATAACATTTTCTACGCAAAAAGTGCGTCATAAACCAATGTGCTGCCGGACATGCTTTATTTTTTCATAAATTTATGGCATGCAGAAAATTGACACATGGTACAAGGCCGAGGGCTACTGCCCTTCCGAAGAATATGAACTAGCGAGCTACCTGCTTTTCGAGGCTGGTGTGGCGACGCTCGAGGAACTGGATCCCAAGGCGGAGGGCCGCACGGACTTCTGCTTTTATACCGGCGACAAGGCTGAACGCGACCGCATCGTGGCCGAGTTCCCGCAGTACCATTTCGTGTTGAGCGACGAGCCCGCGAAGGATTGGGACAAGTGGTGGCGCGACCGTGCGCAGCCTGTGTCTGTTTCTCCGCATCTTTGGGTGCGCCCGCCTTGGGTGGAATTTACGCCCGAAGACCCGCAGGCTGTGGTGCTTGAACTGGAGGCGAAGACGGCCTTCGGTACCGGCGAGCACGACACGACGAGCAGTTGTGCGACACTCATGGAAAATATTGATTTCAAGGGCAAGACGGTGCTCGACATCGGTACGGGTACGGGCATCCTCGCGATGTACGCCCGCCGTCTGGGGGCGAGCATGGCCGTTGGCACGGAAATCGACCCGCTTACCATTCCCTGCATTGCCGAAAACTTCGAACGCAACGGTTTCGACAAGAGCGACTGCATTCTCGGATTCTTGGATGCGTTCAAGGACGGCGCCAAATTCGACGTCATCCTCTGCAACATGATCCGTAGTGAACTTTGGCCTCTGCGTGACGACATCGAGGACTTGCTTGCCGCTGGCGGCGAACTCATCATCTCCGGGCAGCTCATTACCGAGAAGGACTATATCCTCCGCTGGTTCGAAGAGGCCGGCTTCAAGGTAAAAGTCGAGCGCGAAAGTGGCGAGTGGTGGAGCGTGCTCGCCGTGAACGGCGCTACTGCTGGCTAGAAAAATTTATTCCGAAAGATTTGGGAATGACGATTTCTTTGTATGTATTCATCAGGAAGTCGTCCGTCATTCCGGCGACGTAATCGGCAACGATGCGTAGTTTTGGACATGCCCTGTAATTTTCGCCCAGCGAATCGCGCCAATGAATGATTCCGGTGCGCGACTTGCCGGATTCCAGTTCTTCTAGGCATTCTTCCAGAACGGTCTGGAACATCATCTTGATTTTTGCATCCTGCGAGGATTTTTTCGGGTTGAGGTAGATGTTCTTGTAGTTCCAATTCTTCAAGGCGTCTAGTGCGTTGAATATGTCGGGCGAGAAAGAAAGCGTTTCCTTATCGAAGCTGTTGTTCACGAGATCGGTGATGAGCGTGTTGACGATGCTGCTGTTCGTGTTGCCGAGAATTTCCGTAATCTCGTGCGGGATGCTTTCGCGCTCGACGAGCTTGAGCGTGATGGCGTCTTCGATGTCGCGGCCGATGTAGGCGATGACGTCCGAGATTCTCATAACGCAGCCTTCCAAAGTCATCGGGACCATCGCCTTCGATTTGAGTTCGCCTTTCAGGCTGCTGTGGTATTCGTCCAGCAGTTTTTCGGGAGTCTTGGCTCGGTCGCATCCGTAGTTGTTCTTGAGAATTTCTCCGTTGTGGCAGATGATGCCGTCGAGTACCTGCGCGGTGAGGTTCAGCCCTTCGCCATGCTTTTCGAGTTCATGGAAGAGGCGGAAACTTTGGACATTGTGTTCGAAAATGCCTGCTCCCTGGCTTTCAAGGAATGCCGAAAGAATACGTTCGCCGTCATGCCCGAAGGGTGTGTGCCCGACATCGTGCCCGAGCGAGATGGCCTCGATGAGGTCTTCGTTCAAATTTAGGTAGCGCCCGATGGTCCTCGCGATTTTCGAGACGAGTTGCACGTGGAGTACGCGGTGCGTGATGTGGTCGTTCTCGACGAGGTAAAAGACTTGCGTCTTGTCGATGTAGCGGCTGTAACAGTAGGAATGGATAATCCTGTCGGCATCGTGGGAGAAGTTCGGACGGATGTCGTCACGGTCGGCGCGGAACCGGGTTGCAGTCGAGGACCTGCATGCGTAAGGCGCAAGCGTTGTTTCCTTGTCTGCCAGGCGTGCCTGGATGCGGTTCTTGATTTCGGCGTTCCATTCCATGAGAATTCCTGTGGTGTAGCGTCTTTAGCGTCCGCGGCGGCGCGAACTGAATTGCACGGGGGAGGAGTTCTTGTTTCCGCCCTTGTTGCTGCCGTTATTGCGGTTGTTGTTGAAGCCGCTGCGGTCGCGGTTGGCATGAAATTCGCGGAGTCCTTCTTCGCGACGGTCGCGATTGAATTCGCGTCGCCCCTCTTCGCGGTTGAATTCTCGGCGCTCGTTGCGGTTGTTTTCGCGGCGCTGGTTGTTGCCGGATGCTTCGCCGAACTGCGCGGCGCGGCGTTCCCTGCGTGCAGAATTTTCCCAGCGGCCCTTCTCGCCGACTTTCTTGGGCACGATGGTGACGGAGCGCTGTTCGCGTTTTTGCTGTTCTCGCTCGCGGTACTCGGCGTTTTCTTCGCGCTCCTTGCTCGGGAAGAATTCCTTGCCTTCGGCCTTGGCGCTGCGGCTTAAAAGCAAGCGCCCAATCTTGCCGAGTTTTAAACGTTCAAGAGTCGCACGGATTTGCGGGCGGTTCTCCGGGATGTACCAGAAGAAGAATTGCCGCTGGCTCTTCTTTTGCTCCGGCGTCTTTGCCACGTAAAGCGGCTTTCCATCGGGCGTGAGTTCGCTGTAGAACATCTCGGTTGCAATCGTCATCGGTGTGGGCGTAAAGTCCTGCACCTGCTCCAGCTGGAACCCAAGCTGCTTTGTCTCGAGTGCGAGTTCGGCCATGTCGGCCTCGGTACACCCGGGGTGGCTACTGATGAAGTAGGGGATAATCTGCTGGCGCTTGCCGATGCGCTTGCATTCGTCGTCGAAGAATTCCTTGAACTTGTGGAACAGCGTGAAGCTCGGCTTGCGCATGAGTTTCAGCACTTCGTCGCTTGTGTGTTCCGGTGCGACTTTCAGGCGACCGCTCACGTGGTAGTCGATGAGTTCGCGGGCGTATTCCTCGTGGTCCTTGCGCAGTTCTTCGTCGTCGGTTTCCTGCAGCAGCATGTCGTAACGCACGCCACTGCCGATGAACAGGTGCTTCACCTTCGGGTGGTTACGCACTTCGCGGTAGAGTTCCAGGATTTCCTTGTGGTGCGTGTCCATGTTGTCGCAAACCTTGGGTGTGAGGCAGCTGGGACGTGCACACTTCTGGCAGCGGCTCGGGTCGCGGCCGCGCATGTTGTACATGTTGGCGCTCGGGCCGCCCAAGTCGGTGATGGTGCCGGCAAAACCGTCCATCTTGGTAATCAGATCGACTTCGCGCAATATGCTTTCGCGGCTACGGCTCGCGATGAACTTGCCCTGGTGCGCGTTGATGGCGCAGAAACTGCAACCGCCGAAACATCCGCGGTGCGTGTTGATGCTGAACTTGATCATGTCGAACGCAGGGACGTTTCCGCGCTTCTTGTAACGCGGATGCGGTTCGCGGGCGTACGGGTATTCAAAGCTTTCGTCGAGTTCGCCGTATTCGAGCGGCGGGTACGCGGGGTTGATGACAACCGTCTGCTCCGCGACATCCTGCAATACGCGGCGCTGGAACCACTTGTTGCATTCGATGTCCACCTTGCGGCAGTTTTCCATCTGGGTGCGCTTGCTGGCAAGACATTCTTCGTAGCTCGCAAGACGCAAGTCTTCCCACTGGTTGCTTTTGGGGATGTTCCCCTTGGGGGCCAGGTAGGCTGTCTGCGGGATGGAATGCAGGCTGGAGAACGGCACGCCCTTCTTTAACAACCTGACCATCTCTTTCAGGGGCTTTTCGCCCATGCCGTAGACGAGGAGGTCCGCCTGGGTGTCGAACAGGATGCTCGGCTTGAGCCTGTCGCTCCAGTAGTCGTAATGCGTCACGCGCCGCAGGCTCGATTCCAGACCGCCGATCATCAACGGCACGTCGGGGTAGAGTTTCTTCAAAATCTTTGCGTAGGTGTACGTCGCGTAGTCGGGGCGGAACCCCGCCTTGTTGCCGGGCGTGAAGGCGTCATCGCTGCGCAGGCGCTTTGCGGCGGTGTAGTGGTTCACCATGGAATCCATGCCGCTTGAAATCGCGAAAAACATTCGCGGGGCGCCCAGCTTCTTGAAATCGCGCAGGTCGTCGCGCCAGTTCGGCTGCGGCAAAATAGCGACTCTCAGTCCTTCATGCTCGAAAAGCCTGCCTACCACGGCATGCCCGAAGCACGGATGATCCACGTAGGCGTCGGCGCTGACGATAATCACGTCCACATAGTCCCAGCCGAGTTCGTCTAGGTCTTCCTTGCAAATGGGCAAAAAACGCGGGTCGTACATAATGGAGAAGATAGAAATTTTAAACCTCCCGTTATTAAAAAGTCTAAACCGAAGAGCGTGGGCTCCAAATGGGGGCGTTTTTGTTTTATGGCGGATGAAACGGAAATTGTTTTTTTGTATTTTCCATTACAATTTGGGGGTTTTATGAAACTGAGATTATTGCCAATTGTGGCTCTAATGTTGCCTTTGATTGCGTTCGCTGCCGAAGTGGGTGATGTGGTCAAGTTTGATGCTCCGCCGCAGAAGGTGGGCCGCGATATTATGCAGGCATTTACAAACCGCAAGTCCAGTACGGGCTTTAGCGGGCGTCCGGTTCCAATGAAGGATCTCGGGAATGTCCTTTGGGCGGCCAACGGAATCAACCGTCCCGAATCGGGAATGCGCACTGCTCCTTCTGCACTCAACAAGCAGGATATCGACCTTTACGTGTTCGACCAGAAAAGCGTCTACAAGTATAATCCCAAGGACCATTCGATGAACCTCGTGGTGAAGGGCGACCATCGTTCGCTGTTTACCGAGCGCATGAAGACCCCGATAATCATTTTGCTGGTGAGCGATGTCTCTAAGTTTGCTGGCGGAATGGGCACGGAAGATGACCATCGTCGTATGGGGGCTTTCGATGCGGGAATCGTGTCCCAGAACATTTCGCTGTACTGTTCTGCCTTGGGTATCGCGACGCGTGTGCGCGCTAGCATGGATGGCCCGGGCATCCAGAAACTGTTGGGCCTAAGCGAAAAGCAGATCCCGATGCTGAACCACGCCATCGGGTACAACAAGTAATCCCTGCGAACTAGAAAACCAGGACTGGCGCTTTTGCCGTCTTCCATATGAAACGGGGTGTTTCATATGGACTTGCAAATACTGATTTTTTGTCTAAAAATGTTTGTTTTTATGCAAAAAATGAGATTGTTTGTTTCATGAATTAAATAAATTAAGGGAAAGGACTGACTATGAATCCGATTACCGACTATCAAGATTACCGGCAGTATATGCGGGAATTCTACGAGGAACGCAAGAGGGTTTCCGATTTCTCGTGGCGTGAGTTTACCAAACTCGCGGGATTCTCGTCGTCCGGCTATTTGAAGCTTGTTTGCGATGGCAAGACTCGTTTGAGTCGTGTCGGTGCGGTGAGGGTGGCGGGCGCCATGAACCTTGCCGGTTATCAGGCTGAATATTTCAGCTTGATGGTGGATTTGTGCGAGGCTGCAAACGATGTGGTGCGCCTTCAGGTATTCGAGCGGATGTGCTCCCTGGCGAAGAAGAACAAGGTGCAAGTTGTGGGGGCGGAGGCCGTTGAGTATTTCGGGTCTTGGGTGAATCCGGTGGTGCGCGAACTGGCGCCGATTATGCCGGGGGCGAAACATTCCGAGATTGCCAAGAACTGCATGCCGGAGGCGACCGCGGGCGAGGTCCGCAATGCATTGGAACTGATGCTTAGGCTCGGTCTCCTGGAAAGGGATTCTGCCGGGAACTATAGGCAGGTAAACCGCTGGCTTTCTAACGGGGGTGCACCGATTGCTATTTCTTTGCAGTCGATGCAGAAACAGTTCGCACTGTTGGCTGCCGATGCCCTGGATACAATCCCGAAAGAGGACCGCAATGTCTCTGGGCTCACGTTTGGTGCTGACGAAAAAACTTATGAGCGGATTGAAGAGGAAGTCAACAAGTTCCGCCGGACTATCATGGATATTATTTCAAAGGCGAAAAAATACGATAGGGTTTACCGATTGAACCTGCAACTTTTTCCACTCAGTCGGAAAGGGGTTTCAGAAAATGAATAAGGAAGTTATAAAGAAAATGCTCTTGCTGGCGATGTTCAGCTTCCTTGCCATGACAGGGTGTAGCGGCTTTACCGAGGATTGGGTCGCGACGGGCAATCCGGATCCGCAAGAAGTACTTCATACGCCTTTTGCAGATGCGTGTGCATTGCAGGGTGGGCAGATGCTGATTGATGAAGATAACGATTCCCTGGTCTTTATGTTCAGGGACATTCAGGAATGTGCACAAGACGAGAGTACTGGCAAGTGGGACGATAACTTCCGTTTTGCCGATACGGTGAGAGTTGCATATAGCCTTAGCGAGGATACCTTGATGCTGTCGTTTGATGGAGGTGCCGAAAAGGGTGATATCACGATTTTGCTTGTGGCGGAATCCAAACTTAATGGTTGTTTGTTCGTAAATGCCGAGCACGGTTGTGATAGCATGCAAACGGGTGCTGGCAGGCTGGACGGAGAATGGAGATTCTTGCCGTGTGCATACATCGGTGGCGAATTGAACTGCGATAGCGATGGCCGCGAGAGATTCATCGGCTTTGACGTGGAACCATGGCTTGAAGACAAGAATGTGGAATACCGCGTCGGTCAGAAAAAGGAACCGTAAAACTAGCCGTCATGTTCGGCTGCATCGCGGCGGGAGTAAACGCAACCACAGTAATTTTGCCGGTACAAGTTGTATTCGGCAGAAAGCTGTATGGATCGCTTGTTCCCGCCTTTCTTCTTGAAATCTGCAGGTAAAGCCTTGACGCCGTAGATGGCCCCGACTTCCTTGGCGACCTGGTTCAGTACCTGCTCGTCTTTTTTGGGGCTGATGGAAAGCGTTGTTGTGAAATAGTCAAATCCCATTTCTTGGGCGAGTTTTGCTGTTTCGCCAAGCCTAAGCTCGAAGCACTTGCGGCAGCGCTTGCCACCTTCGGGCTCGTCTTCCAATCCGCGGACGGTGTCGTAAAACTTTTTGGGGTCGTATTCGCCCTCGATGAATTCAACCGGATATTTTGTCTTGAACTCCGCGACAAAACGCCTGATTTCGGCGACGCGGTGCTGGTATTCCTCGGAGGGGGCAATGTTCGGGTTGTAATAAAAAATGGTAATCTTGAAAAACTGCGAGAGGTATTCGATGCAGTAGGTGCTGCATGGTCCGCAGCAGGCGTGCATCAGGAGCGTGGGGACGATGCCCTTGCGCTGGTTCCAGCGGATAATGTACCCTAGGTCCCGCTGGTAGTTGTGGTATTGTTCGCCCATCGCGCTAGATCCAGTCGAGCGACCAGAATGCTGTCACCCAGAAGCAGATGGCTGTGATGATGGCGAAAGGCCCCATGACACAGCGTTCCTTGCGGCTCGTGCTGAAGAGCACCGTGGCCGTGTAAAAGGTGAGGTAAAGGGCGAAGAAAAAGCAGAAAATGCGTGTAATCATGTAGGGGATGATTTCGGGCAGGATTTTCCCCGCGAACAACAGGATGAACAGCGCGACAAACTGCATGATCGTCGGCACGATGAACGCCCTGCGGATTTCTTGCGGGACGACCTTGTGCTTGCCGTTCATGGCGTAGTCTCCGAGCGGAGCGCCCAGCCCGAGGGCTATGTTGAGGGCGATGGAGGGGAGAAACGTTATGGCGCCGATAATGGATGCAATCATGGTGACAAAGTTAAAAAAATGACGCTTCCAGGTAAAGGAGGGAACCTGAAAGCGCCTTAGGGAAGTATGCTTGGCTATAAATTACATATCTTGGAGTGAAAAAAATCTTTTTGCGGGGCAATTTCTGTATACACATGTAACCGATGCTCCTGTTTTTAAATTTATGCGTTTTTTCTCTAAAAAAGGGCTTTTGCCTGGATATGCGCCCGTGCGGGGTGCATTTTCGAATTCCTTGTTTGCTTGAAATCGACAACGAGGGTGCATTGGAGCCAATTTGAGCTTATTTTGGATTCGTTTCGCAGGGTGATGGCTTCTTGTGGGGTGCCTTTGGGCAATATTACAGCCATACGGAAGCGATTTTGCGGCATTTCTGCGTAGGTGATACCCGCTTCGAGGCGAGGCGGACTGAAATTATCCCGGCCACTGCTTTCGTGGGTGTATCTTGTTTTGGCGCTTGCGTCTAATGTGAATGTTTTTTCCGTGCCGTGCTGGGTTGTTATCTTGGCTGCGAGGTAGTCCTGCATGCAGTGGGAAGCTGCGTCCAGGCAGGTCGCGCTGATTTTTGCATGAAGAATATTTGGGCCGGTTTCTGCGGCCAGCTTGAAGCGCGCTCTTAGTGTATCGGCATCGATGGGGGCGAAAAGACTTGCGGTGGCGCCAGCCTTTGTCCGGGATTCTCCGGTCTTTGCGACAGCGATATTCTGCGAGGCCCATAGCTTGTTTTTTAGCACTGTGGAACTCAGTCGCGAATAGTCGGGGACTTGTGAGCCGTGCATGTAGGCGGTCGTGTTCCATGAAATGATGTAATTGCGCTGGTGTTCCCGTGCCTGCTTGGACGTCTCCCGTGCGTGTATTTGCGCCTTGACGATGGGTGCGCTTTGTTGCATCTGGTACCAAGCGGCAATGCTTGCTTCGTCGGTGCCGGCTTGCAGTAAGAATGAATTGTTTCCCTGTGTGCGCCAGTATGCAGCCGCGATGTTGTTCTTGCCGTAAGTGAACTCGGTGTGAGCGCTTTTGGCCAATGAGGTGTCGAGCGTTCCCCCGAGGCGAAAATGGCCTAGCGGAAAAAAGGCTACAGTCCCCATGAGCGTGTCCATGGGAATTTGGCTGTGGAACTCGCGCGTGGAGATGTTGCCGAAGTGGGCTTCGTAGCCCTGTGCTTTGTAACTGAGCAAATTTTGTGATCCTAGGCGCAGCGTGTAGTAGTAGAACGTGACCTGCAGTTCCTTGCGGTCGTTTATGCGGTGTCCCGTGGAGTCGATGCGGGCCTTCCAGAGGATGTAGCCGTGAGGGGCGAGGGGGGCGCCTTTGATGGCCTTGTTTTTTTTGGTGCGTTTTGCGTATTGCCTTGTGGGCTTTGCTTCCGGTGTGGAAAGGAGCGATTCGTCTTGGCAGACTTCTTGCGCATAGACTTCGGCAAGGGCGCATGCCTCCTGTGTGTTGCCTTCTTCGAGCAAGTTCAGGATGTCTTCGGCTTCGTCTTGCGAGATGATGCCGTTGTCCCACCAGTCGAACACTTCGGATTCTTCGATGGCGGGCGTCTGCACGTATCCAAGGCAGAATATGGAAAGGATGGAATGCAAGATTTGTTTTCGCAGGTTTCGAATGCGGTGTTTCAATTTTTGACTCCTGCATATATAGACGTGCGAGAATTGTTTTTTTTCCGGTGAGCTTCGTTCTTTTTCTATTTTTTACAATATGGTTAAGTCTTCTTGGTCCAAGAAACCGTCGGGGCATACGCCTGCCCGTGCAGGCTCTTCTGCGGGTCGCGATTTTGTGCCGCACCTCAAGGCTCCGCGTACCGATTTCCCTCTGTTTGACGGCAAGCGTGTAAAGCCTTCGCTTGAAGGGTTGGACAAGTTGCTGCATTACTATGGCGTGGAGCTGCAGGGGAAAACTCTGGAGCAGATTTGGGAATTTCACCAACTGCTTCGCGCCAACAACGACGACCAGGATCTGACGCGCCTCAATGCTTTCGAAACGATGGTTGAACGCCATTACGCAGATTGCACGCTTATCAACGCATTTGTTCCCGAGTGGCCCGCTCGCATGATTGATGTGGGCAGCGGTGCCGGTTTCCCGGGCATTCCCCTGAAACTCGTCAATCCCCAGATTCGCCTTACTTTGTGCGAACCGCGTCCGAACCGAATCAACTTCTTGAATATGGTCATCGAAAAAATGGGGCTCAAGGGTATCGACGTATTCGGGCACAAGGTGACGAGCCGCAGCATGACGCTCCCCGTAGATGGTGTCATTAGCCGTGCCTTTGAACTAATGGAAAAGACTCTTCCGCGTATTGCTAATTCGCTCAAGGTGGGTGGCCGCGTGTACTTTATGAAGGGACCTGCCGTTGCTGACGAACTCAAGACATTCCATCCCGAAGATTTCGGGTACAAGTTTGTCGGCAAGCATTTCTATACAATACCCAACAGCACGCAGGAACGTGCTCTGATAATACTGGAACGTTTGGAGTAGAGTCAAGGCTCGGGGTTCGAGAATAGAGCCTAGAGGCAAGAGGTTAGTGAAAAGAATCACGCACTTCGTGCGTCAATATAAGACGGCGAAGCCGTGATATTTTTCCCTGATTCCTAGATCCTAGTCTCTAGATCCTAATCCCTAGATCCTAATCCCTAGAACTTAATCCCTAGAACTTAAACAACATGCCGAAACGCATCTGGCCGTCGCGCACGCCGTCGTTGTCGCCGACGTCCTTGATGGTTGCGAAGTCGAACTGCAGCATGTCGCTCAGCATGAAGCCGAAGCCGAAGTCCACTTCCTGACGCTTGCCGGTCCGGTCGTACAGGTAACCGAGACGCAGTGCAATCGTGTTCGCATAGATGAATTCGGTACCCACGTTGAACACGCCCTGCATGATAGAGTTCTTTGCCGTTTCGAGACCCTTGGTGTCTTTCTTGTCGGGGTTGGCGATGGACTTCCAGCAGGCGATGTAGAACGGTTCAGGGTTGCCCTTTTCATCGTCGTAGATGGTTTCGCGGTTATAGTCGGCCGCGATGGTCCAACGGTAGTCGGCCAGCGAGAGCAACTCGTAGGCAAGGCCGAGACGCCAGGTCAGCGGAATCGGATCTTCGATGGTCTTGTCGACGTAGTAGACGCTGGGACCGATGTTTGCGAGGACGAGTGCGAGGTTTAACTTGTCGACGAGGAGGTTCTTCTTGAGGAGGCCGATGTCGAAAGCGTAGCCGAACGTTGTCGCTTCGTCTTCGTCGGTAGAACCGCCGGAACTTAAGTCGGAGTAGAAGAACTTGACGGAAAGGCCCAAGCCCCAGTCGTTCGGGAATCTTGTGCCGTAGCTGATGCCGCCTACGATTTCGGAACTGTTGTAGGCAACCAGGTCGTCGGCATCCACGTCACCGGAAACAACGGTGGAACCGAAGCTCACGAAGTTCACGGAAAGACCCAACGTTCCCCAGTCGTTAAGAGGAATGGTCATGCCGCCGTACAGGTGGTACAGGTCGGGGATGTTGAGAATCGGCAGGAGCTTTTCGTAGAAGGCAATCAACTGGTAGTCGGCGTCCTTGAATTGTTCCATGCCGTTTGCTGTGCTGAACCAAACGTCGTTGCCTTGCGGAAGTACAGCCCAGACCTTGTTGGTCGAAAGGCCGTTGCCGGAGTGGTAGTGCGTCCATTCGTCTTCGGACTTGACAGCGCCTTCTTGTTCGGCGGTGCCGCGTTCCAGTTCGGCCTTGCGTCCACTTGCGGTGGCGTAGTCCGGCAGGTGGCGCCACACGCCCTTGTCGGTTGCAATCCAGATGGCGCCTTTACCGTCGACGGAGACGTCGTTGATGTTGTTGTTCTCGAACTTGACCTGTTCCCACTTGCGTAGGGTGAAGTGGCTGAGGCCGCCTGCATGGGCCGCCCAAATGTGACCGGAACTATCCACGGCGAGCGCGGTCGGTTTCAGGTCCATGATGCCGTCCTCTTCGTTGAACAGGCTCCAGCGGTCCTTGTCGTTTACGCTCTTCTTGGGGACGAGGCGGGCGATGCCGGCACCGTCGACTGCGACGTAGAGTTCCTTGCGCATCTCGGACCAGGTGAGTGCGGTAATCTTCTGGCTCGGGAGCACCTTGCCCTTCTGTTCGAATCCGCCGTTGCGGTAGACGAAAAGACCGTCATCGGTACCGATCCAGATGGATGCACCTTGGCTTACGAGTGCGTTTACGCGGTGAACACCCAACTCTTTCTCGTAGTTCTTCCAGCCCTTGCCATCAAAGCGGAACAGTCCCTTGGGGGTACCGACCCAGAGTTTTTCCGTGCGGTCTTCGTAGAGGATGGCAGTAATGGTGTCCTTGACGACGAGGTTCCAGGGAATGTTGACTTCGACAACGTGTGATTCGTCGTCGGCGTTCTTGATGTTGTTGAATTTCTTGACCTGGCGGGTGTATTCGTCAAGACCGCGTTCGCTGCCGACAAATACGCGTACGACGTCCTTGATTTTGGCGTTGCCCTGCAATGTTACGGAATGGTAGTCCAGCCACTGTTCGCTGTCGAACTTCAGGATGCCGTTCGCCGTGCCTGCCCAGAGTTCGCTCTTGCTGAAGAACCCGTTTTTGACGCGGGCGGTCATCTTTGTGAAGAAGGGCGCTTTCTTTGATTCGGCGGGGAAGGATATGCGCCATTCGTCGGCAAGGGGGCCGAAGGCAAGTCCTGCGGGGTTGTAATACATGGCCGTGGCGTCGTCTGCCAGTGCGGCACCGACTTCGCCCATACCCAACTGTCTTGCACCGACGGGCATTTCAAGTGTGATAATCGCGGAGCCCGCAGCAAAAGAGAGTGCGGGTATCAAAATAAGGGATCCAAGTAGTGACTTATGCAAGTTGCCTCCAATCGGGGACGTCGTAAGAGTTTCCGTGTGTGGGGATTACCGCTTTCCAGTTGGCCATGCTCTGGGTTTCCCAGGGATGCCTGGGCATGAGCTTGCAATCGCAGCCCAGCACGTAGGGTGGGAGGATTTCGGCGTGGTGGCGGATCTGTTCGCGGGTGATGAAGTTGTCTTCGTCTACAAATTTGCAGTAATTCTTGCCTTTGGGGCCAATCTCTATTCTGTAGGTGGCGGTTCCGTTCTGGTCGCCTTCGTTGATGGTGCGGATGGTCTCTTCCATGGATTCGTTCCACTGACGGATGAGTTCCTCGCGGGCATCTGGGGTTAAATCTTGCGTCTCTAGCCAGGACCTGAGCGATGCTTCCGAGGGCTTGACCGCTGTCAGGCATTCCCTTGCCGGCCGGCCGATAGCTGAGTATTGGCCCGACACATCGATGATTGGCTTTGCTTCTTCTTTATCGTCGGAATTGTGCACGACAACGTAGGCGCCTATGGCCGCTAGGATGAGCGACAACACTATAATCGCGATGACGATGATGACTGATAGCATATTCAATTCCGTTTATGGCTTTTTCAATACTCTCTAAAACTAGCATTTTCTATCTTGTGGGACAGGAGTTTTTATGTCTAAAACAAATCTTTTTATTGTTTTGCTGCTTTCTTGTGTGGTTTGGGCTATTCCGTATAAGGTTGAAACGGTCAAAGAGGGCTCGGGCGACCCGATTCGTGCCGGCCAACTGATAAAGGTACACTACAAGGGCTTTTTGGCGGCGGACAGCGCGCTGATGCTTGCTCCGGCTGCTCCGCAGACGGCCGAAAATGCAGAAAAAGATAAAAATAAGGCTAAAGAAGTTGCTGCGAAGGACTCTGCCGAGGCTCCTGTGGATTCTTCGGAGAACGCAGCCCCCCATGGTCCGTTTGCGAACACCTACGAGTCGGGCGAACCTCTTGAGTTTACCATTGGCATGGGCCAGGTGATTGTCGGCTGGGAAAAGGGCCTCATGGGCATGAAGGTGGGCGAGGTCCGTCGTCTTTCGGTGCCTTCGGAAATGGCCTACGGCGAGAACTCCTTGGACGGCATCCCGCCCAACAGTGACTTGCTTTTCGAGGTGGAACTGGTCCATGCTGAAAAGCCCATGGAACCGGACGTTTTCCCGAAGGATGTGAACAAACTAAAGTGGAAGAACCTTTCCAAGGGACTAGATATATACGATGAGAAGGCTGGCTCCGGGGCTCCTGCCATGTCGGCTTTCGTGATGAAGGTGCATTACACTGGTTGGATTCTTTCGGGCCGCAAGTTCGCAAGTTCCAAGGAACTTGGCAAACCGCTCGAGGTTACGCTTGGCGCAGGCAAGATGATCAAGGGCTGGGAGAAGGGCCTTGAGGGTATGCGCACGGGCGGCGTTCGCTGGCTTCGTGTGGCTCCGTCCATGGGTTACGGTGCTACGGCGTATACGATGATTCCTCCGAACTCTACGCTTGTTTTCCGTGTGGAATTGGTTTCGTCTGAAATTGACCCTGAGGTGGCTGAACGCATGGATTTCTTCCCGGATACGGCTTCGCTGCAGTTTGAACCGGGTAGCGAAGGGTTGCGTTATGTTATTGTAAAGCAGGGCGAGGGCGAACCCGCCAAGTCTGGCGACAAGGTGCGCGTACACTATACAGGCTGGATGGTGAACGGCTACAAGTTCGACAGTTCGCGCGATCGCGGCCAGCCGTTTACCTTTGCGCTGGGCGGCGGAAGCGTCATCCGCGGGTGGGAACTCGGTGTGCAGGGCATGTTGCCTGGCGAAAAGAGAATTCTTATCATTCCCCCGGGACTTGGCTACGGAAGCCGTGGTGCAGGCCCGATTCCTGGCGGCGCTACACTGATATTTGCGGTTGAATACTTGGGAACCCGCTAAATATTTGATTTTCCGTTGAGAATAGAGCAACCCTTTTGGAGATACATGCTTGGTTGTGTATTCCCGAAAAGGGCTTTTTTAGCTATTTTTCGACAGAAGTATAATGAGTCTGGTCCGTTGTGTGACAAAGGTCACGCCCTACGTATCAGGGGTTTGGATAAAACATCCATAGAAAGTGATATGGCGGGTAAACTTTTGGAAGCATGAAAAAAATAACTTTATAGACGATGGTTACTTTTTCTGACATAGCGGACTACCGCGACTTCTTGAAATCCTACTACGACAAGAGGAAGGAGGAAATGCCTTTCTACTCGTACAGGATGATGGGCGATAAGTTGGGGCTGGATTCCAGCTACCTGTATCGCGTGCTTCAAAAGAAGCAGCACCTGCCGGCGCATGCGTTGCCGGCGGCCAAAGATATTTTGGCTTTGTCGGGTCGTTCTGCAGAATACTTCGACCTGCTCTACTCCGCTGCCGTCAGCAAGGATAAAGGCAAGCGCGAGGAACTTATGGCCAAGGCGCTCGCCCTGCGCGACGTCGATCGCCACAACCTTGAAGCTGCCGAGCTCAAGCTTTTGCGCAACTGGTGGATTCCCGCCGTGCGCGCCTACTTGGAACTGAATGGCGGCGTAGTCAATATCAAGCAGATTGCCCGCGATATTTGCCCTCCGATTAGTGAGGCCCAGGCCGAAGAGGCCATTGAAATTTTGAAGGAGGTCGGTCTGGTCAAGAAGTTGGCGTCGGGTAAACTGGCGCTGACGGATGCCCATTTGACCGTTGGCGGGCCCGAAAAGGCCTCTGCCGTGCGTGAATTCCAGAAACAGGTACTGGGTTTAGCGAGTGATGCGCTGGATAACGTGCCTGTTAATGAACGAAATATTTCTACACTTACTTTGTCGGTCGACCAATCCTGCTTCGAGGACCTGGGGGATATGCTCCGGGAATTCCGCAGACTGGTGCAAAAACGTGTTGACGAGGCGAAGTCCCCGGATCGCGTTATGCAACTTTCGATGGCTTTTTACCCGGTGGCTCGCAAAGGTGACTCGGGTTCTTCGATGGGGGACGGACACAAGGAGACGAAATGAGAACAAGGGTGTGGAATATAGGAGTTTCGGCTTGGTGTGGCGCTATGCTATGCCTTGTAGGCTGCGGTTCGGAATCCACCGACGTGGCCGGTTCGTCGTTGGAGACGGAAAACTCCGTCGCGTTTTCTGTGAGTTTGTCTAATGGTTCTCCCGCTGCCCATGCGAAAGTTATTGTACGTCCGGCCTCATTCCTTGCTGGCGCAAATCAGCAGGTGACCACGAATTATATTAATGCCGAGACGGACGAAAATGGTTTCTTGAAAGTGAATACCATGGATGTCGGGTCCTATATAATTGAGGCTAGGAACGATTCCCTGAAGGGTTTCGAGAAAATTGAGATTACCAAGGCGGATACAGGCATTATCGAGATGCCCCTTCGCGTCCAGAAACCCGGTGCCCTCAGCGGCAAGGTGAATCTCCCCGATGGTACGGGCTCCGTGACGGTGTCTGTTCGCGGATTGGATTACTCCGTTCAGACCGACACTTCAGGTTTGTTCGAATTTGAGTCCCTGCCGGAAGGTAAAATTGAAGTTGTCGCATTTATTTATTCCGACAGCACGTATAAAGATGAGAACGGCTGGGAGTCTCATGTAGAAGACATGAGGATTATCGGTTCGAAGTCCGCAGAGATCAAGTCAAAGAAGACAATTGATTCCTTGGAAATTGGCGAGCCGGAACCTTTCTATGCCCTGTTTGCTGATTTTGAAAATGGCACGTCTGGTTGGCATACCGGTGTTTCCCAATATGCCGAGGCTAAGCTTGAATCTGAACAGGTGGATGACCGTGATGGATGGGTGGCGCACTTCACTTCTGTGAACGATTCCGCCTTGAACTGGGCGCTCATGGGATATGCCTTCAAAAATCCTGTAGATTTCAGTGGCTTGGATTCCGTGGTGTTCTGGGCGAAGGGCACGGATCATATCAGTGTTTCGTTCGACGTGAATGCGGACAGTACCGAAGATGTCGTGACAGGCAAGTCCTGGACGCACTTGGATCTTGATTCCGTTTGGACGCGTTACTGCGTTACCCCGGCCGACATGCTTGACAGTTCCGATACTAACGGAGAAAACCGCGGGTGGGATGCTGTCAAGACTCATATAACGCATTTCTCCCTCTTCAGTGGGCCCGGGACGAGCGAGTTCTGGATTGACGATATCGAATTCTTCGGTATCAAGAAGAGTAAACTGAAATAAAAATAAATATTTACCTTGCAAAGGAGCTGGCTGCGATGTCGGCTCTTTTTTATATTGTGCTAGTTAGTTTGTATTGAATGTGAAGTGGCAAAATTTGACAAAATGTCATTGGAACGATTTTTCAAATATGTGATTTGTGCTCTTGCGCATGTTAGATTTAGAAAAAAGCCGTGAATGTCCACGGTTAAGTGTAAAGGGCATGTTATGTTTTGTAAAGGCTTCAAAAGAATCGTCCTTGCTTGTGGGGTTTTCATTACCATCGGTAATGCGGCCACGGTAGACGTAAAATTGGACGAAGAACACCAGGTTATCCGCGGCTTTGGCGGCATGGTGCATAACCAGTGGCAGAACGGCGGCGGGCTTTCCGACGCCGATGCGAAACTTGCGTTCGGTACGGGTGAGGGTACTATCGGCCTCAACACGCTCCGTATTCCTGTGTACGCCAGTTCCAACGACTTCAACAAGGAAGTGGCTGCCGCAAAATCGGCGAAAAAGTACGCCGGCGATGATTTTATCTTGTATGCAACTCCGTGGACCTCGCCTTATGCGGGTGCCAATCAGCACATTGCTGCGTCCAACTACCAGAAGTACGTGGACCATTTGAACAGCTTTACCGCCTACATGAAGGAACAGGGCGTCCCCTTGTATGCAATTTCCATTAGCAACGAACCGGACTGGTGCGGTGAATGGGCCTGCTGGAGTGCCGACGAAATCTACAACTTCACCAAGGGCTATGCCGATCAGATGCGCAAGAACGGCACGAAGGTGATTTCGACAGAATCATTCAGGTACGACAAGGGTCTCTATGACAAAGTGCTGAACGATGCGAACGCACTCAAGAACTGGGATATCCTCGGGGCGCACTTCTATGCGAGCCAGGCCTCTACGGGCGACAACTTTTTTGAGTACAAGCTGGCCGACCAGAAGGGCGTGGAACGCTGGATGACGGAACACTACACCGAAAGCCAGGGGAGCGGCAATTACTGGCGCAAGTACATGAAGACGGGTGACCAGGCGAATACGGCTGTTTACGATACGGTGCGTGCGATGGATTTGGCTTACGAAATCCACCGTGGCCTTGTCATCGGCAATTTCAACCAATATACTTGGTGGTACATTCGCCGCTGCTACGGCCTTATCATGGATAGGGACTTCGGCAACAAGCTCCAGGTGCCGCAGGACGAAATCGGCAAAATCAGCAAGCGCGGTTACGTGATGAGCCAGTTTGCTCGCTTCATCCGACCGGGCGCCGTCCGTGTGGGGGCAACCGCGAAACCCGAAGCGAATCTGTTTGCTAGTGCCTACAAGAGCGCCAATGGGGACAGCGTCATCGTGGTGCTCGTGAATCGCGATTACAAGAACAAGAAGACGGTAACCGTGAACGTGCCCGGTGCAGAAATCGCGACGTTCCACATGTACACGACTAGCGAGGCGAAGAACGCAAAAGACGAGGGCGAAATTGAGGTCAAGGATGGTTCCGTGACCATCACTATGGATGCAGGCAACACGGAGAACAAGGACTGCATCGTGACTCTAGTGGGAATCGGGACGCCGGCCGAACCCGTGCCGCGTCAGCCTTACGGTGGTCAAGTGGCTGTACTTCCGGGTAAAATCGAGGCCGAAAATTACGACATTCCCGGTACAGGCAAGGGCAACAAGAGCTATTTGGACAACGATTCCGAAAACAAGGGCGGTGAATATCGCGAAGACGGTGTGGATATCGAGAAGAGCGGCTCCAACTATGCCATCGGCCATACCGAGGCCGGGGAATGGCTGGAGTATTCGGTGAAGGTGACAAAAGCGGGCTCCTACCCATTGGTTGTCTATGCCGCGTCGGGCAGCGAAAGTTCTTCCATCCAGTTCTCCATTGACGGCGAGAACGTGACGGAGGCGGTTGCGGTGCCCAAGACGGGCGAGGACTGGAGCGTTTACAAGGATATTGATGCGGGAACGGTCGACCTCAAGGAAGGCGAACACATTGTGCGCCTGACTATTGTTGGGGATTATGCTAATGTCGACTGGTTCCGCTTTGGCGATGCTGGCGAGGGTACGACTGCAGTGTCTGCTCTCGCTCAGCTCGCTCAAGTTTCCGGCAAGTTCAGCCTGTTCGATATGAACGGCGGCTATGTCGGTATGGTCGAGGCATCCGACATGCAGACGCTGCGTGCTGGCGTTGCCAAACTTACGGGTCGTGCCGGCGTTTATCTTGCCAAATCGGCCCATGGCAAGATTGTCAAGGTGCAGGTGAAGTAGCCAGGTGCCAACTCCCGTCTGATAGCAAGAATTTACAATTGCTTTTTGGATAGGACTTTTTGCCGTTAAGGCTTTGATTTCTTGAAATTTTTGCTGTTTTTCGGGCGTCCCTTGTGGATGCCCGTTTTTTGTAAAAAAAACTATGCTGTTGAAATTCCCTCCGTTTGATTATATTATGGTGCAATCAAGTAAAGGGAGCTTGGTTTCAGGGATTTTTGGGGAATTATTGATGGCCCTTGAGGAGTATAATCCACGTTAAGGTTCATTGACTATTTGTCCATAAAATATGCGGTTTCTTGCATGTTTTTGGCGTTTTTTGGGATAGTTTAAGGGAAAGCAAAGAGGTGTGTTATGGATCTTAAGAAAATTTCAGAATTACTGCCGATTCTGTTCTGGGTGCTCGGCGGCATTTTGCTGAGCCCGATGCTCACCAATGCGGCTCCGAATCCCAATTTCCATATTTACATTGCTTACGGCCAGTCCAACATGGCGGGTAACGGCGATATCGTCCCTGCCGAAGACCAGGCGACCGATCCCAAGAATTTCCTGATGATTGCCTCCCATAACGCAAATGCCAGGCAGCGTAGCGGCAGTACCACCCAGTCTATCGAGACGGGCAAATGGTATCCGGCGATTCCCCCGATGTTCCATCCTACAGAGAACCTCTCCCCGGCGGACTACTTCGGTCGCGCCATGGTCGATTCGCTGCCGGGTGTCACCGTGGGTATTATCCCTGTGGCAATCGGTGCCGTGGCCATCAAGGCTTTCGACAAGGATCAGTACAAGGCCTACTTCAGCTCTGCCGAAAGCTACATCCAGAACTGGGCAAAGGACTACGATTCTAATCCCTACCAGAGAATCGTGGACTTGGGCAAGAAGGCCAAGGAAGTGGGCGTCATCAAGGGCTTTATCTTCCACCAGGGCGAAACCGACGGATCTGGCACGGAATGGCAGAATGCCGTGTACAAGACCTACAAGGACATCGTAGATGCTCTTGAACTGGACGAAAACGAAGTGGCTTTCGTGGCAGGTGAATTGCTCCAGGAAGGCAATAACTGCTGCGGCAGCAAGAATGCCGGTATTGCCCAGCTCCAAAGCAAGTTCAAGAAGTTCGGTTTGGCATCTTCTAAGGGTTTGCAGGGCAACGGCAGGGACCCCTACCACTTTGGCCGCGCGGGCGTGATTGAACTTGGCAAGCGCTACTGCTCCGAAATGCTCAAGCTGATTGACAAGACCATCGACCCGGATGCTCCGGCGGTGAACTTGACGGATCCGACTCAGTCTACGGTTCCTGATGCACCTCCTGAGGAATATGGCCCCTATGGCGATGCTCCTGCAAGCATCCCTGGCACGATTGAAGCCGAAAACTACAACAAGGGCGGTGCCGGCAAGGCCTATATGGACTTGAGTGAGGGCAACGAAGGCGGCAAGTTCCGCAAGGATGACGTGGATATCAACCAGCCGAATATGGGCATTGCCGTGGGCCACAACCAAAAGACGGAATGGCTCAAATATACGGTGAATGTCGCTGCCGATGGTGAATACGAAATTTCGGCTCTTGTAGCTGGCGAAAACGGTACGGGAAGCTTCGTGCTCTACATGGACGATGTGCAGATCGGTAGCGAAATAGCAAACGAAGGAAAGGGCTTTGACAACTTCACTGAAGTGAGTGGCGGCAAGGCTACCCTGAAGGCCGGCGATCACGAACTGAAACTCGAGATTACCAACGACTGGATTGACATCGACAACATCACGTTCAAGGCCGCATCCGGCCCGAGCGTTGGTGACGATTCTACGACGATTATCGCCCGGCCCGCATTTGTGTCGCATGCGACCGAAACCGAGTCCAGCTTTGCAATCGTTGACATGCAGGGTCGCAAATTGGGCGAGATAAAGGCTGCAACTATGGCAGAGGCCGTTGAAAAGAGTAAGGCAAACATGACGCAAAACAGGTCAGCCGGAGGAATATACTTTGTTGTTTCCAATACAAAGGGTTCTCACCGGTTAATGCAAAAGGTGGTAGTCTATGAAAGGTAACGAAGCCGCTGTAGTCAAGCAAATCCTGTTATTCTCGTTAATGGTCGTGGTACTCGGTTTGCTTTACCGTTAAACATTTTTATTCTCCTTCTTTGCTCGGCATGGATAAAAAATCAATGCCGAGTTTTTTTTGTGCGCGCCTTTTGCCGTAAAAAGGGAGTAATTTAAGAACAGCACTAAAGGAGTGTATAGTATGTTTGGTTTGAAGAAAATGCCCCTTGGCATGTTTTGGGTGTGTGCCATGGCGGGTCTTGCCGTACAGGCATTCGCGCATCCCGATAGTTTGGTGCTTACGCCCCCGCTGGGGTGGAACAGCTGGAATGTGTTCCACGAAAACATCAACGAAAAGCAGATTCAGGAAATTGCCGATGCCATGGTCTCTTCGGGCTTGAAGGACGCCGGCTACATTTACCTGAACCTTGACGATAACTGGATGGATACCAAGCGCGATGCCAATGGCGACCTCCAGAACAATCCGAAAACGTTCCCGAGCGGCATGAAGGCCATTGCTGATTACGTGCATGCGAAGGGACTCAAGTTCGGCCTTTACGGTGACCGCGGTAAACGTACCTGCCACCATTACAACAGCAACTGGCAAAGCGAAAGCGGCTCCAATGGTCGTGAGGAACAGGATGCCAAGAAGTTGGCTGAATGGGGTGTTGACTACTGGAAGTACGACAACTGCGACTCCGATCCGAGTACTCAGGAAAAAGACTATACCGCCATGTCCAAGGCTCTCCGCAATTCCGGACGCGACATCGTGTTCAGTATTTGCATGTGGGAATACAAGGATTGGATGCCTAAAATCGCGAACCTCTGGCGTACCACCTTCGATATCGGCCCCGAATGGATTTCGACTTCGTGGTATCGCGGGGTTTACGAAATTATCGATGCCAATAACAAGTACTGGCAAATTGCAAAGCCCGGCCACTGGAACGACCCGGATATGCTCGAAGTCGGCAACAGAGGCCTTTCATACGAAGAACAAAGGTCCCAGATGACGATGTGGTCTATTATGGCCGCTCCCATCATGATCAGTTCCGATGTGCGCAGTATGAGCGATGAGACCAAGGAACTCTATCTGAACAAGGACATGATTGCCATTAACCAGGATTCTCTGGGCGTTCAGGGCCACCGTGTTTCTGACAAGGACGGCAAGCAGGTTTGGACAAAGCCCTTGAAGAATGGCGATATTGCCGTGGCGCTCCTCAACAACAATGGCTCTACCCAGACCGTCGAATGCGATTTTAAGGACATTGGCGTCGAAGGCGAGGTGGAAGTTCGCGATGCCTGGAAAAAGAAGGACTTGGGCCCGGTTTCTCACGTTTCTATCGAACTCCCGGCTCACGGTTCTGCACTGCTCCGCTTGATTGTCCAACCGGTTCCGCGCAAACCGTTCAAGGGCGAGGCTCTCGCTATTCCGGGCAAGATCGAAATGGAAGATTTCGATGTGAACGGCGTGGGTCAGGGTAACACGAGCTACAGCGAAAGCGATGCCGAAAACCATGGCGACAGCGATTATCGCGAAGGTACGGGCGTTGACCTTTACAAGAAGGCTACGGGTATCATTGTGGGTTACAACCAGGTAGGCGAATGGCTCGAATACACCGTGAAGGTTGCCTCTACCGGTACTTATGTCATGAGTGCCGCGGTTGCTTCTGCCAACAATACCTCGAGTTTCCAGCTCTTCGTGGACGGCAAGAACATCACCGAAGAAATTGCTGTGCCTGCCGCTACTACGGGCGAAGACAACTTTGACGAATACAACGTGGTCACGGCCGACGTGGAACTGACCGAAGGCGAACACATCCTGCGCTTTACGGTAACCGGCGACTGGATGGACATCGACTACATCACCTTCAGTGATAAGGAAAAGGGCGAAGAGGCTTCGACGCCTGAGCCCGGAACGGAAACGGAACCCGAACCCGGACTCCGTCTCGGTAAGGTGAACCTTGTGCGCAGTTCTGCCGAACCGCTCATGGTGTTCAGCGTGATGGGCAAGTTCCTGGGCCGTTTGGAAATGCAGGGCGAACAATCGGCTCGCGAAGTATCCAAGAGTTTGCGCCATGCGGGCTATGCCCAGGGCGTGTACCTCGTGCGTGGTGACGGAGTTGCCAAGCGAGTACGTGTAGATGGTAAATAGGAGTTAGGATCTAGGGGTTAGAATCTAGAGGCTTTGAGGCTTCTCATGGCTCAACGCTCATCGCTCGCGCCTCGAGCCTCTAACCTGAAGGATGGTGAATGATGTTTGGTGATTTTCTTGGGCGTGGCGCCTGCGCTGCCCTCGTTGCTCTTGGCGTGTCTTTCACGCAGGGCTTTTCGCAGGATTTGCTTTATTCCGACATGTTCGCGCTAGGCGACGTGCAACTGCTTGGCGGCCCTTTGAAGGAGCGTCAGGACTTGAACGTAGAAACGCTACTCAGCTACGATACGGACAAATTGATCGCTCCGTTCTACGAAGAAGCGGGCATGAAGCCGAAGGCGACCAAGTTTTCGAACTGGGCGGGCCTTGACGGGCATGTGCTGGGCCATTACCTGAGCGCCTTGGCTATGCATTATGCGGCCAGTGGCGACGAACTGGTGAAAGAACGCCTGGAATACGTGCTGAGCGAACTCAAGACGATTCAGGAGCAGAATTCCAAAGATGCGAATTTCAAGGGCTATATCAGCGGCGTGCCGAACGGCAAAGCGATGTGGCTCAAGTTCAAGAACGGTGATGCGGGTGCCCAGAATGGTTATTGGGTGCCGTGGTACAATATCCACAAGCTCTATGCGGGCTTGCGCGATGCCTACATCTATGCGGGTTACGAACAGGCGAAGGACATGTTTCTCGCATTGTGCGACTGGGGACTCACGATTACGGGAGGACTCAACGATTCTAAGATGGAATCGATGCTCGGCACGGAACACGGTGGCATGGCTGAAGTTTATGCCGACGCTTATGCGCTGACCAAGGAAAAGAAGTACCTGGACGAGGCCAAGCGTTGGGCTCACAAGTGGCTTTTGAATGCGATGGCGGCCGGGAATGACAACCTCACGAATGTACACGCGAATACGCAGGTCCCGAAGGTCGTGGGCTTTGCGCGTATTGCAGAACTCACGAACGACGAAACCTATGTGAAGGGCTCTGAATACTTCTGGGATCGAGTTGTGAACAATCGCAGCATCGCGATTGGCGGCAACAGCATTTCGGAACATTTTCCGTCTTTCGACAACCACAAAAAATATGTCGAGGAACGCGAAGGACCCGAATCGTGCAATACCTATAACATGCTCAAGCTGACGGAACGCCTGTTCAATATGGATCACGATGCCAAACAGGCAGATTTCTACGAGCGTGCACTCTTTAACCATATCCTCTCGACAATCCACCCGGAGCACGGCGGCTATGTGTACTTCACTCCTGCAAGGCCGCGCCATTACCGCGTGTATTCCAAGGTGAATGCGGCCATGTGGTGCTGCGTGGGTTCGGGTATGGAAAACCCCGCGAAATACTCGCAGTTCATCTACACGAAAGATGGTGACGACCTCTATGTGAACCTATTTGCGGCCTCCCTGCTGAACTGGAAAGACAAGAAGGTGACTATCAAGCAGGAGACGGCCTTCCCGAAGGGCGAATCCGCAAAGTTTACCGTTACAGGTAGCGGCAGTTTCGATATGAAAATTCGCCATCCGTACTGGGTGAAGGAAGATGCCTTCAAGGTCATCGTGAATGGCGATACTGTCGTGAAAAAATCGGAGCCGTCGAGCTATGTTTCAGCCGGTAAGTCTTGGAAGTTGGGCGACGTAATCGAGGTATTATTCCCGATGTACACGCACGTGGAAGACCTCCCAAACGTTTCTGACTACGTGGCGCTTTTGCATGGCCCGATTGTGCTCAGTGCAAAGACGGGAACGGACGGCTTGACTGGCCTCGTTGCCGATGACGGACGCTGGAGTCATATCGCTTCGGGTGCGTTGCAGTCCCTGGATCAGGCCCCGATGCTTGCGAGTGAAAAGAAGAATATTCCCTCGAAGGTGGAACCTGTGAAGGGCGAACCGATGCACTTCAAGGCTCCGTATTTGTTTGCGAACAAGAAGGATGCGAACTTGTTGCTGGAACCGTTCTACGAAGTACATGATGCGCGCTACATGATGTATTGGATGGTGCTTACCGACCCCTCTATCCTTGAACGTTTGCAGAAAGAACAGGAAGAAGCGCTGGAACTGGATAACAAGACTGTAGATAAAGTAGCACCAGGCGAACAGCAGCCCGAAGCGGATCACCAGATGAAGTGCGAAAATTCGAACTCGGGAACGCATCAGGGTGAATTCTACCGCGATGCAGGCGAGTGTTCCGGCGGAAGTGGCGGTTCTATCAGCTACCTGCTCGAAACCAACAGCGAAGATTCCTTGACTCTCATGGTGCGTTACTGGGGGAACGAAAGTTGCACCCGCACCTTCGACATCATGATTGACAACGAAAAACTCGTGACCGAGAACATTGCGGGCAAGTGGAAAAAGGACGAGTTCGTGAACGTGAGGTACCCGATTCCAGACAGCATGGTGAAAGGCAAGAAGGAATTCCGGTTGACGTTCAAGGCGGAATCGGGCATGGTGGGCGGAATCTTTGGCGTACGATTGCTGCGCAACAAGCCGAAACCCGAACCGAAAGATACTGTGGCGACTACGGCCACTGTGATGACTCCCGTGCGTCCAGACTTGCGAGTGCGTATTTATGGGGGAGAGTTGCAAATCGAGGCGGGAACCCCTCTCCCGCTGGGTTATACTGTAAGGATTTTCTCGATGAACGGTCGCTTGGTGAAATCGCAGGCGCTCCCGGCAGGGCAAGCCTCTTTTAGAGTTAACATTGCCAACATGAAAAACGGAACGTATGTCTTGAGAATCCAGCGCGACGGTTACAGTTACGCTACGACGCTGCTCCGAAAAGAACAATAAGAAACTAAAAAATTATACTATGCTATATAAAATTCTAGATCATGGTTGACGAGCCATTGATATCTTGTCCATAGGAACTTCTTTTTGGGGGTTCCTTTTTTGTTTTGGGAGAGGTATCTTTTTTACTGGCAATATGAGGATGTTTGTATGAAAGCAGGAATAGTTTTTGCTTCTATTTTTTCGTTTGCGGTGAGTTCCTTTGCGGTCACGAGCCAGTTCCGTGGCGTCAACTGGGCCG
>JAEEGK010000931.1_pt1 | contig 73221 bp, 93 predicted proteins | sample 8958771 | NCBI WGS metagenome assembly JAEEGK01 (sample SAMN16246547, study PRJNA631951) | gut metagenome | biome: gut microbiome; feature: rumen; material: SC-attached | host: Bos | place: Iran: Karaj | collected 2018-10
TATGAAAAAGGCTTTAGCGCTTACATAAACGGAAAAGAAACTACTATTAATAAAGTAGACTATGGCTTTATGGCAGTCCTTGCCCCGGAGGGCGAATCAACCATCGAATTTAAATACGAGCCTTCCCTTTATAAAGAAGGTAGACTATTCTCCCTCGCGGGAGTTATAATGCTCATAGTTTTATTAATCTTTATGCGCGATAAAAAAATCCAAAATTCCCCTTGACGAAGCAGGGGCGATATGGTAAAGTAATCGAGCAAAGAGATTTTAGGCTCTTTTTTTTATGTTAAAATTTTTAGATTATATATACGCGGAGGGACAATTTTATGCGTACAAAGATTACATTGGCATGTACAGAATGCAAACAGCGTAACTACAATACTACCAAGGATAAGAAGACACATCCTGATCGTATGGAAACAAAGAAATACTGCAGATTCTGCAAGAAGCACACATTACACAAAGAAACAAAATAATCCGATCCGTACAAAGAGAAGGAGCTTATCATGGCAGATTCCAATAAGAAAGAGAATAAACCCGGATTTTTTAAAACAGTTTCAGTTGAATTCAAGAAGATTGTTTGGCCTTCCAAAGAATCTGTATTCAGACAGTCTGTTGCTGTTACGGCAATTGCTATCGTAGTAGGAATCCTTATTACCGTATTCGATTTCCTTATTCAGTACGGTATTAACTTTATCACACAGTAAAGTGGAGGCAATCTATGGCAGAAGCTAACTGGTATGTAGCACATACCTATTCCGGATATGAAAACAAAGTGAAGGTTACACTTGAAAAAACTATTGCTAACCGTCACCTTGAAAACGAAATCCTTGAAGTAAGAGTTCCTCTTCAGGACGTAGTTGAAATGAAGGATGGCGTACGCAAGACTTCACAGAAGAAAATGTTCCCCGGATATGTTTTGGTAAAGATGATCATGAACGACGACACATGGTATATCGTTAGAAATACTCGTGGTGTTACAGGTTTCGTTGGTCCCGGATCCAAGCCGGTTCCTCTTACCGAAGCAGAGATGAAGCCCTTGGGCATTCGTATGGAGAATGTTTCTGTTGACTTTAAAGAAGGCGACACAATCGCTGTTGTTGCAGGTGTTTGGAAAGACACAGTCGGTGTTGTTACACGTATGGATTACAACAAGCAGACAGCAACAATCAATGTTGAGCTCTTCGGACGTGAAACACCTGTTGAAATCAGTTTCGCCGAAGTTCGCGCAATGAACTAATTAAGATATTTATAGCCTAGGCTTTAAATATAGAACCACTAACGTGGGAGTGTCTCCGGATTCCCCGGATAAAAGACGCGCCTAACCACATAAATATTAGGAGGTGCCAAATGGCAAAGAAAGTAGAAGGTTATATCAAATTACAGATCGCTGCCGGCAAAGCAACACCTGCTCCCCCTGTTGGACCTGCACTTGGTCAGCACGGTGTAAACATCGTTGAGTTTACAAAGCAGTTCAATGCTAAGACAGCAGACATGGGCGACACAATCGTGCCCGTTATCATCACAGTATATGCAGACAGAAGCTTTAGTTTCATCACAAAGACTCCCCCTGCAGCAGTACTTATCAAGAAGGCTTGTAACATTAAATCAGGTTCAGGCGTTCCCAACAAGACAAAGGTAGCTCAGATTTCAAAGGCTAAGCTTAAAGAAATTGCTGAAATCAAGATGAAAGATCTTAACGCAGCAAGCCTTGAAGCAGCTATGAGCATGATCGCAGGAACATGCAGAAGCATGGGCGTAACAGTAGAAGAATAATAAGAGCTTAGGAGGATATTTAAAATGAAACATGGTAAGAAATATGTTGAAGCAGCTAAGCTCGTAGATCGTTCTCAGTATTATGAGACAGCTGAAGCAATCGCTTTAGTTAAGAAGACAGCTACTGCTAAGTTTGATGAAACAGTTGAATTACATTTAAGAACAGGTTGTGACGGACGTCATGCTGAACAGCAGATCCGTGGCGCAGTTGTTCTTCCCAACGGAACAGGTAAGACCGTTAAGGTTTTGGTTTTCGCTAAAGGACCCAAGGTTGACGAAGCTTTGGCAGCCGGTGCAGATTACGCAGGCGGAGACGAACTTATTCCCAAGATTCAGAACGAAGGATGGCTTGATTTCGACGTTGTTGTAGCAACACCTGATATGATGGGCGTTGTTGGACGTCTTGGTAAAGTTTTGGGACCTAAGGGATTAATGCCCAACCCCAAGGCCGGTACAGTAACAATGGACGTTACAAAGGCTGTTAACGATATTAAGGCTGGTAAGATTGAATACCGTCTTGATAAGGCTAACATCATCCACGTTCCCGTAGGTAAGGCTTCTTTCACAGAAGAACAGCTTACACAGAACTACAATGCACTTATGGATGCTATCTTAAAGGCTAAGCCCGCTGCATTAAAGGGTCAGTACATTAAGTCAGCTACATTGACAACAACAATGGGCCCCGGCGTACGTATGAGCGTTGCAAAGTTCTAATCAATTAAATAGTTGACACTTATTAATATATGTGTTAATTTATACAAGGCCGAAGACAGTAGGTGAAGGATTTAACCTTCGTAAGATGACCGCCTACCGAGGAACCAGTAAGTATTGTTATTTACACCTCTCTGTCTTTAGGCAGAGAGGTTTTCTTTTATACAGAAATACTTCCTGTTCGGCAAATTTTATAAGGAGGTAAGAAAATGGCTAGTGCTAATCAGTCTATCAAAGACGCAAAGGCCGCAATTGTTGCTGAGATTTCTGAACAGATCAAAGACGCTGAATCAATCGTAGTTGTTGACTACAGAGGTCTTACAGTTGCTCAGGATACTGCTCTCAGAAAAGCATTCCGTGAAGAAGGTGTTACATACAAGGTTTACAAGAACACATTCATCACAAGCGCAATTAAAGGCACAGCATTCGAGTCTATCGGTGAATACCTTGAAGGACCTACAGCTATCGCTATCGGCAGAGCTGATGCTACAGCTCCCGCTAGAGTACTTGGTAAGTTCGTTAAGGAAGCAGATAAGCTTGAAATCAAAGGTGGCGTTGTAGAAGGAACACTTTACGACGCAAAGGGAATCACAGCTATCGCAGCAATCCCTTCAAGAGACGAGTTACTCTCCAAGTTGCTTGGAAGCTTACAGTCTCCTATTACAAACTTCGCTCGTGTTATGAATCAGTTGGCAGAAAAAGGTGGCGCATCCGCTACAGCTAACGAAGCACCTGTAGAAGCAAAAGAAGAAGCTCCCGCTGAGGAAGCAAAGGCAGAAGCACCTGCAGAAGCTCCTGTAGAAGAAGCTAAGGCAGAAGCAGAAGCAACAACAGAGGCGTAAGCTCTCAAACATGACATTAACAATTTTTAATTAAATGGAGGATTTTAAAATGGCTAAATTAACAGCTCAGGAACTCATTGATGCTATCAAAGAGTTATCCGTTATGGAATTAAATGACTTAGTAAAAGCTTGTGAAGAAGAATTCGGCGTATCTGCAGCAGCAGGCGTTGTAGTTGCAGCAGCAGGTCCTGCAGCAGCAGCTGAAGAAAAGAGTGAATTCGACGTTGAACTTACAGAAGTTGGCGCTGAAAAGGTTAAGGTTATCAAGGTTGTACGTGAAGCTACAGGTCTTGGACTTAAGGAAGCAAAGGATCTTGTTGAAGCAGCTCCCAAGGTAATTAAGGAAGCAGCTGCTAAGGCTGATGCTGAAGCATTAAAGAAGTCTCTTGAAGAAGCTGGCGCTAAGGTTACTCTTAAGTAATTTTACCCCTTATAAAGAATTTAAAGCTCATGTCGTAAGACATGAGCTTTTTATTTTGCTATATTTACCATTGATGAGTGATAAGATAATGCGTCAGATTGTGACGGGTGTGAACATAGGGAATTCTGTTAGGATAGTAGTTTATCATCATGTAGATAAAGTATATTAAAGTAATTGCCAAAACAGCTATCAATAGAAAGTCTGTAATTTTATACCTTTTTCCGATTATGTATCTTGTGATAAAAAGCCAGATTAAAAAGGCTAACCACAAAACGCCCATTGCGTTAATTGTTATGGCTTCTTGAAACCGAAATGAAAGTAAATATTTCATTGACCGTGTGATTCCGCATCCCGGGCAGGGGAGACCGAATACCAATACAAAGGGACAGGCGGAGCCAAAGAAATAAATGGTGGTAAACCTGTACACCAAATACGCCAAAACCGCAATCCAATAATCTTTTATATCGTTAAAAATCCTATGGCCTATCGCCTTTATTTTTTCTTTCATAGACACAATTATATAGTAAAAATATTTCTTTGCATACAAACTTATCCACAGGGGAAAAATAAAATAGATTTTTTTGAATAATTATCCACAAAGAACTTGATTAAGAAAGAGTTTCTTGGTAACCTAATAAAAAGAAGACTCATACGGGGGTATAGTTATGGACGAATTTCAACAGAATAATTTTACGGAAGGTGAGGCTCCGAAGGCACCCAATGCCCCAACCTTTGAAAGAGAGGCGGCACCTTCATACAACGGTACACCGAGCAACACACCGGTATATACCGAAGAACCTGTTTCTTTGGGAACATGGATTGGAATGTTACTTTTGGGATTTGTCCCTTGTGTGAATTTGATAATGCTTTTTGTTTGGGCTTTTTCTGAAGGAAAGAAATCACGTCAGAACTGGGCGAGAGCAAGTCTTATTGTAACAGCCATCGGCGTGGCGCTTTACTTCATTTTTATACTTGTATTCGGAGCTGCATTTGTTGCGGCGGTTTCTTCAAACTTATCGGATTTACAAGGATATATGTAAGATTTAAGCCTCCTTTAAAAGAAGGAGGCTTTTTATATGTTTAGATTAAAGGAAGAATAAAATGTGGATTGCAGATAACTGGAAAGATTATGAAATATTGGATACATCCGACGGCGAAAAGCTTGAAAGATGGGGTAAATATATCTTGCTTCGCCCAGATCCCCAGGTTATTTGGAAAAGCGATAAAAAGAATAAAAACTGGAAATCCTTAAACGGCCACTATCACAGAAGTTCTAAAGGCGGTGGCGAATGGGAATTCTTTGACCTTCCTAACGAGTGGCAGATTTCCTATGCTAATGGCGCTAAGTTTAACTTAAAGCCTTTTGCTTTTAAACATACAGGATTGTTTCCTGAGCAGGCGGTTAACTGGGATTGGTTTTCTTCTATAATAAAGAGAGAAAAAGAAACAAACCCCGATAAGCCCATTAAGGTATTAAACCTCTTTGCCTATACAGGCGGCGCAACTATTGCGGCTTCTTTAGCCGGAGCTGAAGTAACTCACGTTGATGCTTCAAAAGGAATGGTTCAATGGGCCAAAGAAAATGCCGAAGTCTCAGGCCTTAAAGATGCAAAGATAAGATGGCTTGTGGATGACTGCGTAAAGTTTGTTGAAAGAGAAATCCGTCGCGGTAATAAATACGATGCAATTATTATGGATCCCCCTTCGTACGGAAGAGGACCTAAAGGAGAAATCTGGAAGATAGAAGAAAGCATCTATCCCTTTGTGGAGCTTTGCGAACAGATTCTTTCCGATGATGCTGTTTTCTTTCTTATAAACAGTTACACAACAGGACTTCAGCCCGCTGTTTTATCCTATATGATAAACATGGCAATAAACAAAAAACACAAAGGTGTTGTGAAAGCCGATGAAATCGGAATACCGGTAACTGAAACAGGCCTTGTGCTTCCCTGCGGTGCCAGCGGAAGATGGATGAAAGAATAAATTAAAAAAATTTTAAAATAGGGGTTGCTTTTTACATTGATTTGTAGTAATATAGCACTTGCTGTGGCATAGATAGCTATGAAGCGTGAGGTTGCTGCAGGTGGTAAGTACAATATCACATGCAGGTTTTCCGTGGAGCGAATGTCAAGTTTAAGAAACTGACGACAAGGTCACTGTACAAAGCAACTGTCTACAATATAGTAGAAACGACGTGCTAATGTCGCTTGCTTTGATTGAGAAGAATACAGCTTATGTGTTCTTCAAAATTTTTGAGCATGCAGGACACGCACGGGAGAGTGTACAGTCGCCACTTGTCGTACTTAGCTTTCTAAAGTACGAAAAGGAGGAGACTTTTTTTATGGCAAGTCAAGTAATGAGAATCACACTCAAGGCATATGATCATCAGTTGGTTGATGCATCTGCCAAGAAAATCATCGAGACCGTTAAAAAGAACGGATCTCAGGTAAGTGGACCTGTTCCGCTTCCTACTAAAAAGGAAGTTGTAACAATTCTTCGTGCTGTTCATAAGTACAAAGATTCCAGAGAACAGTTCGAACAGAGAACCCACAAGAGACTCATCGATATCATTACACCTACACCTAAGACTGTCGAGGCACTTCAGAGATTAGAAATGCCTGCAGGTGTAAGCATCGATATCAAGATGAAATAAGTAACACATTAATTAAGAAACAAACCTCTACACTAGAATGAATGCGAATGCATTCCGCTGTAGACAAAAGGAGGAAAACAAATGAAAAAAGCTATATTAGCTACAAAAGTCGGAATGACTCAAATCTTCAATGAAGACGGATCATTAGTACCCGTTACTGTACTTCAGGCAGGCCCTTGTGTTGTAACACAGGTTAAGACAGTTGAAAACGATGGTTATGAAGCTGTTCAGGTTGGTTTTGCTGAGAAGAAAGAAAGAATCATCAACAAAGATGCTAACGGCAAGAAAGAATATGTTCATGCTCATGGCGTAAACAAGGCTATGAAGGGACACTTCGACAAGGCCGGCACTACTACAAAGAGATACGTAAGAGAGTTTAAACTTGAAAACGTAAGCGACTATGCACTTGGCGCTGAAATCAAGGCTGACATCTTCGCAGCAGGCGATAAGATCGATGCTACCGCTATTTCAAAGGGTAAAGGATTCCAGGGCGCAATCAAGAGATTAGGTCAGCACAGAGGACCTATGAAGCATGGTTCCAAGTTCCATCGTCACCAGGGTTCCAACGGTGCATGTTCTTCACCCAGCCGTGTATTCAAGGGAAAAGGAATGCCCGGTCATATGGGACACGTAAAGGTTACAGTTCAGAACCTTGAAGTAGTAAGAGTTGATGCTGAAAATAACCTTTTACTTGTTAAGGGTGCAGTACCCGGACCCAAGAAAGCCTTGGTTACAATCAAAGAAACCGTTAAGGCTAACGCTTAATAAAGATCGGAAGGAGGACCATTAAGATGGCAAAAGTAGCTGTTTATAATATGGAAGGCAAGGAAGTTGAAAAGATCGACTTAAGCGATGCAGTATTCGGTGTAGAAGTTAACGAACATCTCGTACACATGGCTGTCGTACAACAGCTTGCAAATAATCGTCAGGGAACACAGAAAGCAAAGACACGTTCTGAAGTTTCCGGTGGCGGAAGAAAACCTTGGAGACAGAAAGGAACCGGACATGCTCGTCAGGGTTCAACAAGATCTCCTCAGTGGACAGGAGGCGGTGTTGTATTCGCTCCCGTTCCCAGAGACTATTCCTTCAAGCTTAACAAGAAGGAAAAGAGAGCAGCTTTACAGTCAGCTCTTACAAGCCGTTTACAGGCTGACAAGTTAATCGTTGTAAATGAACTTAAGCTTGATGAAATCAAGACAAAGAACTTTGCAAACGTAATGAAGAACTTAAAGGTTGAAAAGGGACTTGTTGTTTTGGCAGATAACGATGCTAACGTTGTTCTTTCAGCTAAGAACGTAGCAAATGTTGATACAACACTTGTAAACCAGATCAACGTATATGACATCATGAAGGGCGGCACCATTGTTCTTACAAAGGACGCAGCCAAGAAGATCGAGGAGGTGTACGCATAATGGCAGCAATTCAGTACTATGACGTAATCCTTAAGCCTGTACTTACTGAAAAGTCTATGGCAGGCATGGGTGAGAAAAAATACACATTCCTTGTACACACTGATGCAAACAAGACTCAGATCAAGGAAGCTGTTGAAAAAATGTTCGCAGGAACAAAGGTTAAGCGCGTAAACACAGTTAACTATGACGGAAAGTCAAAGAGACGTGGCGCTACAGTAGGTAAGACAGCAGCAACAAAGAAGGCAGTAGTTTGGTTAACAGAAGACAGCAAGGATATCGAAATCTTTGCAGGTTTATAAGATAGGCCTTCACACTATACGCAATAAAGCGTGATAACAAATAATCAAAGGAGATAAAGAAATGGGAATTAAGACATATAACCCCTATACACCCTCCAGAAGAAACATGACCGGTTCAGACTTTGCTGAAATCACAAAGAAGACACCTGAAAAGAGCCTTTGTGTAAGCCTTGCAAAGACAGCCGGACGTAACAATCAGGGTAAGATCACCGTAAGACACATCGGTGGTGGTAATAAGAAGAAATACAGAATCGTAGACTTCAAGAGATTGAAGGATGGCATCCCTGCAAAGGTAGTTGGCATCGAATACGATCCTAACAGAACAGCAAACATTGCACTTATCTGCTATGCAGACGGTGAAAAGTCATACATCCTTGCTCCCGAAGGACTCAAGGTTGGCATGAAGATCATGAACGGTGCGCAGGCCGAAGTTAGAATCGGTAACTGCTTACCCCTTTCAGAAATCCCGATCGGTACTGAAGTTCACAACGTAGAACTTTATCCCGGCAAGGGCGGACAGCTTGTTCGTTCAGCTGGTAACTCAGCTCAGTTGCTCGCTAAAGAAGGTAAGTACGCAACACTTCGTCTTCCTTCAGGCGAAATGAGAATGGTTCCCATCGTATGCCGTGCTACAGTTGGTACAGTTGGTAACGTTGATCACAGCCTTGTTAATATCGGTAAAGCCGGACGTAAGCGTCACATGGGCATCAGACCTACAGTTCGTGGTTCTGTAATGAACCCCAACGACCATCCTCATGGTGGTGGTGAAGGTAAGTGTGGTATCGGTCGTCCCGGTCCCAGCACTCCTTGGGGCAAGCCTGCACTTGGTCTTAAGACACGTAAGGCTAAGAAGGCTTCTAACAAGCTCATCGTAAGAAGACGTAACGGTAAGGCTATTAAATAATTCAGGAGGATAGATAAATGGCTAGATCAATTAAAAAAGGACCTTTCGCAGATGCAAGCCTTCTTAAGAAGGTTGATGCAATGAATGCAGCCGGACAGAAGCAGGTTATCAAGACTTGGTCCCGTCGTTCAACAATCTTCCCTTCATTTGTAGGACACACGATTGCTGTTCACGACGGACGTAAGCACGTTCCGGTATATGTAACAGAAGACATGGTTGGACATAAACTTGGTGAATTCGTAGCTACCAGAACCTTCAGAGGTCACGGTAAAGACGAAAAGAAGTCTAAAGTAAAGTAAGAGGCAATTTGAAAGGAGGACACATCTATGGCAAAAGGACATAGATCTCAAATTAAGAGAGAAAGAAATGCACAGAAAGATACAAGACCTTCAGCAAAATTGTCTTACGCTAGAATTTCGGTTCAGAAGGCTTGTTTCGTATTAGATGCCATCAGAGGAAAAGATGCAAAGACAGCTCTTGCTATTCTTACATATAATCCCAGATATGGTTCAAGTATCATTAAGAAATTGTTGGAGTCAGCTATTGCAAACGCAGAAAACAATAACGGTATGAACGCTGACAACCTTTACGTAGCAGCATGCTTCGCTAACAAAGGACCCACAATGAAGAGAGTAAGACCCCGTGCACAGGGCCGCGCTTACAGAATTGAAAAGCGTATGAGCCACATCACAATCGTGCTGGATGAAAGATAGGAGGAGCAAAAAAGATGGGACAGAAAGTTAATCCTCATGGACTTAGAGTCGGTGTTATAAAGGATTGGGATTCCAGATGGTATGCTGAATCCGACTTCTCCGACAACTTAGTAGAAGATTACAACATTAGAAAATATCTCAAGAAGAAATTATTTGGCGCAGGAATCTCTAAGATTGAAATCGAAAGAGCTTCAGATCGCGTTAAGGTAATTATCTTCACCGCAAAGCCCGGTTTAATCATCGGTAAGGGCGGTCAGGAAATCGAAGTAACAAAGAACGAAGTATCAAAGCTTACAAACGGTAAGAAAGTTCTTGTTGACATTAAGGAAATCAAGCGCCCCGATAAGGACGCACAGCTTGTTGCTGAAAACATTGCTCAGCAGCTTGAAAACCGTGTATCCTTCCGTCGTGCTATGAAGTCTGCTATGTCTCGTACACTTAAGTCAGGCGCTCTTGGTATCAAGGCAGCTGTTTCAGGTCGTGTAGGCGGCGCAGATATCGCTCGTACAGAGTCTTACAGCGAAGGTACTATTCCGCTTCAGACAATCAGAGCTGACATTGATTACGGTTTCGCAGAAGCTGATACCACATATGGTAAGCTTGGCGTTAAGGTTTGGATCTACAAGGGTGAGGTCCTTCCTACAAAGTCTAACAAGGAAGGGAGCGATAAATAATGTTAATGCCTAAAAGAGTAAAGCGTCGTAAACAGTTCCGTGGCACTATGGCAGGAAAAGCGATGCGTGGAAATACCATTTCTTATGGTGAATTCGGTCTTGTAGCAACAGAGCCCAGCTGGATCAAGTCAAACCAGATTGAAGCAGCCCGTGTAGCTATGACAAGATACGTAAAACGTGGTGGTCAGGTTTGGATTAAGATTTTCCCCGACAAGCCCATCACAGCTAAGCCGGCAGAAACTCGTATGGGTTCCGGTAAAGGAACAGTAGAATATTGGGTAGCAGTAGTTAAGCCCGGACGTGTAATGTTTGAAATTGCCGGTGTTCCTGAAGAAACAGCAAGAGAAGCATTACGTTTGGCATCTCACAAGCTTCCTGTTAAATGTAAGATCGTTTCTAAAGCGGACTTGGAAGGCGGTGCATCTAATGAAAACTAATAAGTATGTTGAAAGCTTAAATGCAAAGACAACTGCAGAATTAGCTAAGGAATTAACCGATGCTAAGAAGGAACTTTTCAATTTAAGATTCCAGAATGCCACTAACCAGTTAGATAACACAGCAAGAATTACAGAAGTTAGAAAGAACATAGCAAGAATTCAGACCGTTATGACTGCAAAGTCTAAGGCTGAAGCCTAAGTTCGGCATTTGACAATCAGAAAGGAGACTTAGAATCGTGGAAGAAAGAAATCTTAGAAAAACACGTACCGGTAAAGTTGTCAGCGACAAGATGGACAAGACAATTACGGTTGCAGTTGAAGATCACGTAAAGCATCCTCTTTACGGAAAAATCGTTAAGAGAACTTACAAGCTTAAGGCTCATGATGAAGAGAACACTTGTAAGATCGGTGATACAGTTAAAGTAATGGAAACAAGACCTCTCTCAAAAGGTAAGAGATGGAGACTTGTTGAAATCGTAGAAAGAGCTAAGTAAGCATTGGAAGGAGAAAAAGCATGATTCAACAGGAAAGCAGATTGAAGGTTGCTGATAACACCGGTGCTAAAGAATTGCTTTGCATCCGTGTTATGGGCGGATCTACAAGAAGATATGCTAACATCGGCGATGTTATCGTTGCCAGTGTTAAAGATGCTACACCCGGTGGAATGGTTAAGAAGGGTGATGTAGTAAAGGCTGTTGTTGTTCGTACAGTTAAAGGCGCTCGTCGTAAAGACGGTTCCTATATTAAGTTTGACGAAAATGCTGCAGTAATTATCAAAGATGACAAGGAACCCAAGGGAACCCGTATCTTTGGACCTGTAGCACGTGAGCTTCGTGAGAAACAGTTCTCAAAGATTGTTTCTTTAGCTCCCGAAGTACTCTAGGAGGTAGCTAAATGGCAACAATGAAGATTAAGAAAGGTGATACTGTTAAGGTTATCGCCGGCAAGGACACCGGAAAAGAAGGTAAGGTCCTTGTTGTAGACCAGAAGAACGCTAAGGTAGTTGTAGAAGGCGTTAACATGGTTACCAAGCATATGAAGCCCTCCCAGGCTAATCAGAATGGCGGCATTGTACAGAAGGAAGCAGCAATCGATGTTTCAAACGTAATGCTCGTATTCAAGGGTAAAACTACTCGTGTTGGCTTCAAGATGGATGGCGACAAGAAGGTCCGTTTTGCTAAGGCAACGGGCGACGTTATTGATAAGTAAAGGAGGCCGATGAAACGTGAGTAGATATAAGGATTTATACAAAAACGAAATTGTCAAGGCAATGACAGACAAGTTCGGTTATAAAAACGTTATGGAAGTTCCTAAGCTCGACAAGATCGTTATCAACATGGGTGTTGGTGAAGCTAAGGAAAACGCTAAAGTTTTAGAATCTGCTGTAGCTGACATGGAAAAGATTGCAGGTCAGAAGGCAGTTATTACAAAAGCTAAGAAGTCTGTTGCAAACTTCAAGATTCGTGAAGGACAGGCAATCGGATGTAAGGTTACACTTCGTGGAGAAAAGATGTATGATTTCTGCGATCGTCTTGTAAACCTTGCACTCCCTCGAGTTCGTGACTTCAGAGGCGTAAATGCAAACGGATTTGACGGAAGAGGAAACTACGCACTTGGTATCAAGGAACAGATCATTTTCCCTGAAATCGAATACGATAAGATTGATAAGGTTCGTGGTATGGACATTATCTTCGTAACTACAGCAAAGACAGATGAAGAGGCACGTGAATTACTTAGATTATTCAACATGCCGTTCGCGAAATAGGAGGAGACAAAAATATGGCTAAAACAGCAATGAAGCTTAAACAGCAAAAGAAGCCTAAGTTCTCTACCAGAGCTTATACCCGCTGCAAAATTTGCGGACGTCCCCATGCAGTATTAAGAAAGTATGGAATCTGCAGAGTTTGCTTCCGTGAACTCGCTTACAAGGGTGAAATTCCCGGCGTAAAGAAAGCCAGCTGGTAAAAAGAAGGAAGGAGGACAATCAAATGGCATGTAATGATCCCATTGCAGATATGCTTACAAGAATTCGTAATGCTAACACTGCAAAACACGATACAGTAGATGTACCTGCATCAAAGATGAAGACAAGCATTGCTCAGATTCTCTTAGATGAAGGTTTCATTAAAAAATATGAAATCATTGAAGACGGCAATTTCAAGACTATCCGTATCACATTAAAGTATGGTGCTGATAAGAACGAAAAGATTATCTCCGGTATCCAGAGAATTTCTAAACCCGGTCTTCGTGTATACGCAAGCAAGGAAGATCTTCCTAAGGTTCTTGGTGGACTTGGTATCGCTATCATCTCCACAAACCAGGGCGTTGTAACCGACAAGAAAGCTCGTGAGCTTGAAGTTGGCGGCGAAGTTCTTGCATTCGTATGGTAATTTTTTTGAATTATTAACCTAAATTTTAATAGGAGGTACGGGCATGTCACGTATAGGTAAAATGCCAATCGCGATTCCTGCAGGTGTAACTGTAGAAGTTGCAGAAAATAACAAAGTGACCGTTAAAGGTCCCAAGGGAACACTTGAAAGAGTATTACCCAAGGAAATGGAAGTTAAGGTTGAAGGCGCAGAAGTTACAGTTTCTCGTCCCAACGACTTAAAGAAAATGAAATCCCTTCACGGATTGACCAGAACACTTATCAACAACATGGTTGTAGGTGTTACATCCGGTTATGAAAAGAAGCTTGAAGTCAACGGTGTTGGTTACAAAGCTCAGAAGTCCGGTAAGAAGTTAACATTATCCTTAGGTTATTCACATCCGGTTGAAATGGAAGATCCCGCAGGTATCGAAACCGCAGTTGATGGTAACGTTATCATCGTAAAGGGTATCGACAAAGAAAAAGTTGGCCAGTTTGCAGCTGAAATCAGAGACAAGAGAAGACCTGAACCTTATAAGGGCAAGGGTATCAAGTATGCCGATGAAGTTATCAGACGTAAAGTTGGTAAGACCGGTAAGAAATAATAGATAAGGAGAGTGTTAAAATGGTTAGTAAAGAATCTAAACAGGAAATCCGTGTTAAAAAGCACATGAAAATCCGCAACCGTTTTGCCGGAACAACTGAAAGACCTCGTCTTGCAGTATTCCGTAGCAATAACCATATGTATGCTCAAATTATCGATGATACAGTTGGTAAGACTTTAGTAGCTGCGTCCACAAACGAAAAGGACGTTAAGGCTCAGTTAAAGAAGACTAACGACGTCGAAGCAGCAGCATATTTAGGTACTGTAATTGCAAAGCGTGCAATTGAAAAAGGTATTAAGACAGTTGTCTTTGATAGAGGCGGCTTTATATACCAGGGAAAAGTAGCAGCATTAGCTGACGCAGCAAGAGAAGCTGGGTTGGAATTCTAGGAAGGAGAACACATCACATGAAACGCACTATGATAGATACAACTAACATGGAGTTCAGTGAAAAGGTAGTAACCATCAAGCGTGTTACAAAGGTTGTTAAGGGCGGACGTAACATGCGTTTCACAGCCTTGGTAGTTGTTGGTGACTCTAACGGTCACGTAGGCGCCGGCCTTGGAAAAGCTGCTGAAATTCCTGAAGCTATTCGTAAAGGTAAAGAAGACGCTATGAAGAATCTCGTAAGTGTTGCACTTGACGAGAACAAATCAATCTCTCATGATTACTTTGGTAAGTACGGATCAGCTTCCGTATTACTTAAGAAGGCCCCTGAAGGTACCGGTATTATCGCAGGTGGTCCCGCTCGTATTGTTTGCGAACTTGCAGGCATCAAGAATATCCGTACAAAGTCACTCGGATCAAACAACAAGCAGAACGTTGTTCTTGCAACAATTGCAGGCCTTTCTGAGCTTAAGAGCCCTGAACAGGTTGCAGCAAACCGTGGCAAGTCCGTTGACGAAGTAATGGCGTAAGGAGGACTGTAATCATGGCAACAAAGAAAGTTAAAAAGATTAAAGTTACTTTAGTGAAATCTACTATCGGAGCCATTCCGAAGCACAGAGCAACTGTTGAAGCATTAGGCCTTCATAAGCTTAATCAGACAGTAGAGCTTCCTGATAACGATGCTGTAAAGGGAATGATTCAGCAGGTTAGACACTTAGTTAAAGTAGAAGAAGCTTAATAAAGAGGAGGTGTCACAATGGAATTATCTAACTTACAGCCCGCAGAAGGCTCTAAACACAGCGATAATTTTAGAAGAGGTCGTGGACACGGTTCAGGAAACGGCAAGACCGCAGGTAAGGGTCACAAGGGTCAGAAGGCTCGTTCCGGTCAGCCCAGAATCGGTTTCGAAGGTGGTCAGATGCCTTTGTACAGACGACTTCCTAAGAGAGGTTTCAAGAACAGAAACCATAAAGAAATCGTAGCTATTAACGTAAGCGCATTAGAAGTGTTCGATAACGGTGCAACAGTTGATGTTGAAGCACTTATCGCACAGGGAATTATTAAGAACCCTGCAGACGGTGTTAAGATTCTTGGCAACGGAGAACTTACCAAAAAGCTCAATGTTAAGGTTAACTCTTACAGCGAATCAGCTAAAGAGATGATTGAGAAGCTTGGTGGAACTGCAGAGGTGATCTAATGCTTAAAACACTCAGAGATGCATTAAAGATAAAAGAAGTAAGAACAAAGTTACTTTATACATTGTTAATGATCGTCATCATCAGAATCGGCTGTCAAATGCCGGTTCCCGGTGTTGACCGTAGTTACTTTGCTAACTGGTTTGCAAGCCAGACAAGCGATGCATTCAACTTCTTGGATGCTTTCACAGGTGGTTCGTTCTTGCAGATGTCATTATTGGCATTGAACATCACACCTTACATTACATCTTCCATTATTATGCAGCTCTTAACAATTGCAATCCCTGCACTTGAAGAGATGCAGAAGGAAGGCGGCGAAGGCAGAAAGAAGATTGCTTCTATCACTCGTTACGTAACAGTAGCACTTGCACTTATCGAATCAACAGCAATGACCATTTCATTCGGTCAGAGCGGTTTGCTTCAAAAGTTCAATGCACTTAACGTAATCACAGCAATCGTTGCTTTGACAGCAGGTAGTGCTTTCGTAATGTGGATTGGCGAAAGAATTACAGAGAACGGTATCGGAAACGGTATTTCCATTATCCTTCTTGTAAACATCATTTCAAGAATCCCTCAGGATATGACAAGTCTTATTTCACAGTTCGTAACCGGCAAGCTTATTGCTCAGCAGATTTTGGCTGTTGTTATCATTCTTGCAATCCTTGTACTTATGATTATGCTTGTAGTATTACTTAACTCAGGCATTCGTAAGATCCCTGTTCAGTACGCTCGTCGTTCACAGGGTTCACAGATTGGCAGCGGTACAGCTTCCAATATTCCGATCCGTATCAATACAGCAGGTGTTATTCCGATTATCTTTGCATCATCACTTTTGCAGACACCCGGAATCATCACTTCCTTGGTAATGGGCAACCAGAGTCCTAGCGGAGTTTGGGGTGAAGTACTTAAGTACTTAAGCTCAAGATACTGGGTCAACAAAGCATACCCGATTTACTCAATCGGCTTACTTGTTTATTGTATCCTTGTTGTTGTATTTGCTTACTTCTATACATCGATTACATTTAATCCTATAGAACTTGCAGACAACTTAAAGAAGTCAAACGGCTTTATCCCCGGCATTCGCCCCGGTAAGCCTACCAGCGACTATATTACAAACATTTTGAATGCCATCATCTTCATTGGTGCAATCGGACTTACGATCGTAGGTGTTTTACCTTACATCTTCTACGGAGTATTTAATGCTTCCGTAACATTCCTTGGCACCAGCCTTATCATTATCGTAAGCGTTATCATTGAAACACTTACACAGGTTGAAGGCATGATGCTTGTAAGAAATTACAAGGGATTTTTAAATCAGTAATCATTTATTTGCACATATGGTTCGGAGTGGGATTTATCCCGCTCCGAAGTTGTGCGTTAAAAAAGAATATTATTTGGAGGCCTTAAAAAGGTTTCTTTATACTATAGATACTTACTTAAAATAAGGAGCAGTTCAAAATGAAGATTATTATGTTAGGAGCCCCCGGTGCCGGAAAAGGTACTCAGGCAGAAATGATTTGCGAAAAGTACAACATTCCTCATGTTTCAACAGGCGATATCTTCCGTGCAAACATTAAAAACGGAACCAAGCTTGGTATGGAAGCAAAACAGTACATGGATAAGGGCTTACTTGTTCCCGATGAATTAACAGTAAAGATTTTACTTGACCGCGTAGCTCAAGATGATTGTAAGGACGGATACGTACTCGACGGATTTCCTCGTACAATTCCTCAGGCAGAAGTATTGGACAAGGCTCTTACAGAGTTAAACGACAAAGTTGATTACGCAATCAACGTTGATGTACCCGATGAAAACATCATCAACCGTATGTCAGGAAGAAGAGCATGTGTTTCTTGCGGTGCTACATACCATGTAGAATATGCTGCTCCCAAGAAGGAAGGCATCTGCGATAAGTGCGGAGCCGAACTTATTTTAAGAAACGATGATAAGCCTGAAACTGTAAAGAACAGATTAAGCGTTTATCACGATCAGACACAGCCTTTAATCGAGTACTACTCAAAGAAGGGTATCCTTAAAGAAGTAGACGGAACAAAGGCAATGAACGAAGTATTTAATTCAATAGTAGATATTCTTTCAAAGTAGGAGGAAACATGTCAGTAACGATTAAATCTCAAAGAGAGATAGAACTCATGAGAGAATCGTGCAGGATTCTCGGAGAAGTGCATGATGCACTTTCAAAGATTATAGCACCGGGCATCTCGACAAAGGAAATAGATATAGAAGGCGAAAAGCTGATAAGAAGCTACGGCTGCATACCTAACTTTTTACACTATAACGGATTTCCCGCTTCGATTTGTGTGTCCGTAAACGACGAGGTCGTACACGGTATTCCCAATAAGAAGAAAATTTTAAAGGAAGGCGATATCGTAAGCTTGGATTGCGGTCTTATTTATAAGGGTTATCACTCAGATGCCGCAAGAACCTACGGAGTCGGAAAGATTTCAGACGAAGCTCAAAAGCTTATCGATGTTACAAAGCAGTCATTCTTTGAAGGAATCAAATATGCAAAAGCCGGCAATCACTTATACGATATTTCAAATGCCATCGATGATTATGTAACACCTTTTGGCTACGGAATCGTAAGAGACTTGGTTGGACACGGAATAGGAACGAGTCTTCACGAAGATCCTCAGATTCCTAACTTCAGACAGAAGCGTCACGGCATTTTGCTTGAGCCCGGTATGACACTTGCAATTGAGCCCATGATTAACATGGGAACATGGGAAGTCTGCTGGGAAGACGATGACTGGACGGTAGTTACCGAAGACGGTTCATTGTCAGCACATTATGAAAACACAATCCTCATTACCGAGGGTGAACCCGAAATATTGACACTTGGCAACAAATAACGGAGGAATTGAATGTCTAAACAGGATGTTATTGAAATTGAGGGAACTGTAGTTGAAAAGCTTCCCAATACCATGTTTCAGGTAGAACTTGAAAACGGCCACAAGGTTTTGGCACACATTAGCGGTAAGCTTCGTCAGAACTTTATCCGTATCTTACCCGGTGACAAGGTAACGCTTGAATTATCACCTTACGATCTTTCAAAAGGAAGAATCATTTGGAGAGATAAATAAGCTAAAATTTCTTTTAATTTATAGGTTGCAAACAGGAAACTGTTGTGATACAATGATACTCGGTCTTTTTTGGGCGAGGAGCTTTTGCTTGCATAAAAAAGGCTATCGGAAGAACTGAAAGGAGGACATCATGAAAGTAAGATCTTCTGTAAAACCTATTTGCGAAAAATGCAAAGTTATCAAGCGTAAGGGAAAGATCAGAATTATCTGTGAAAACCCTAAGCACAAGCAGGTACAGGGTTAATCCTATTATAGGATTTGAAGTATATATACGTAGTAATTAATTGATTTATTCAATTATTTGAGCCTACGAATAATACTTTTGAAACCGAGGAGAGCTCAATAATACGGAGAGCTCGTAACCTGTCGGAAAAATCGGGAGCCGTCCCGATCGGGTGATATTAATCACCTCATTCAATTAGTAATTGCATGCAAGGCATGCGCACATGTGGCATAAGCCACGAGAATTTGGAGGAAATAAAAAATGGCTCGTATCGCAGGTATTGACTTACCCAGAGAAAAACGTGTTGAAATCGGTTTGACTTACATCTACGGTATCGGTAGAACATCATCAAACAAGATTTTGGCAGCCGCAAAGGTTAACCCTGACACTCGTGTTAGAGATTTAACTGACGAAGAAGTTAAGAGAATCGGCGAAGTTATCGCTGAAGGCTACACAATCGAAGGTGACCTTCGTCGTGAAGTAGCATTCAACATCAAGACTCTTCAGGAAATCGGATGTTACAGAGGTATCCGTCATCGTAAGGGACTTCCCGTACGTGGACAGAAGACAAAGACAAACGCTCGTACTCGTAAGGGTCCCAAGCGTACTGTAGCAAATAAGAAGAAGTAAGTAACCAGTAAATAGTAATTGGAGAAAGTAGGTTAGTTTAAAATGGCTAAAGTTGCAAAGAAAGTAACAAAAAAGCGCGTAAAGAAAAACGTTGAACGTGGACAGGCACATATCCAGGCATCTTTCAACAACACAATTGTTACATTAACAGATGCTGAAGGTAACGCTTTATCATGGGCAAGTGCCGGTGGTCTTGGATTTAGAGGTTCAAAGAAATCTACTCCCTATGCTGCACAGATGGCCGCAGAGACAGCTACAAAGGCTGCTATCCCTCACGGCTTAAAGTATGTTGACGTATTTGTAAAGGGTCCCGGCTCAGGCCGTGAAGCTGCAATTCGTGCACTTGCTGCTGCAGGTTTGGAAGTTGTTTCTATCAGAGACGTAACTCCTGTACCTCACAACGGATGCAGACCCCCCAAGCGTCGTCGTGTGTAGTCTTATTTACTGTTTTTAATAAGACAATTAACAAGCGTTGGAAGAAGACAGCCTAGAAGGCTGCTGTAAACAATAATTTGAAAGGAAATTAAAACAATGGCAATTAACAGAACTCCTGTATTAAAAAGATGCAGATCTTTAGACCTTGATCCTATCTTTTTAGGATATGACAAGAAGTCAAACAGAAGCTCACGTGCAGGCAAGAAGATGTCTGAATACGGATTACAGCTTCGTGAAAAGCAGAAAGCAAAATTCATCTACGGCGTACTTGAAAAGCCTTTCCGTAACTACTATGAAAAGGCTGATCGTATGAAAGGTATGACCGGTGAAAACCTTATGGTTATGCTTGAATCAAGACTTGACAACGTAATCTTCCGTATGGGATTTGCTCGTACACGTAAGGAAGCAAGACAGGTTGTTGACCACAAGCATGTATTGGTAAACGGAAAGTTAATCAACATTCCTTCTTACCTCATCAAGGCCGGCGATGTTATCACATTGACAGACAAGGCTAAAGAATTACAGCGTTATAAAGATGTCCTTGAAGTAACAGGCGCTAGACTTGTTCCTGAATGGATTGACGTAGATCAGGACGCTTTCAAGGGAACCATCAAGAATCTTCCTACAAGAGAAATGATTGATGTTCCTGTTAACGAAATGCTTATTGTCGAATTATATTCAAAATAAAGTAATTTCACAAAATCCTAAAGGAGGGTATTTACTGTGTTTGAATTTGAAAGACCGAATGTTGAAGTTGTTGAAGTGTCCGAAGATAAGAAGTATGGCAAGTTTGTTGCTGAGCCCCTTGAGAGAGGCTATGGTATTACCCTTGGCAATTCTTTAAGAAGAATCATGCTTTCTTCATTACCCGGTGCTGCAGTAAGCCAGATTAAGATTGAAGGTGTACTCCATGAGTTTTCTTCAATTCCCGGAGTAAAAGAAGACGTAACTGAAATTATCTTAAATGTTAAGAAACTCGCAATCAGAAATACAAGTGATTCATATGAGCCCAAGACAGCTTATATCGATTTCACAGGTGAAGGCGTTATCAAAGCTTCAGACATTCAGGCTGATTCTGACATTGAAATCTTAAATCCCGATCTTGTAATCGCTACACTTTGCGGCGGCAAGGATGCTAAGTTCTACATGGAACTTACAATCACAAAGGGCCGTGGATACGTAAGCGCAGACAAGAATAAAAACGATGATCTTCCCATCGGTGTTATTGCAGTTGATTCAATCTACACACCTGTAGAAAGAGTTAACATGACTGTTAACAACACTCGTGTAGGTCAGGTTACTGATTTTGACAAACTTACATTAGACGTTTATACAAACGGTACTCTTGCTCCCGAAGAGGCTGTAAGCCTTGCAGCAAAGGTATTAAGTGAGCACTTGTCACTCTTCATCGACCTTTCCGAAGCAGGACAGAAGACAGACGTTATCACAAGTAAGGAAGACAGCTCTAAGGGAAGACCTGTTGATGACATGAGCATCGATGAGTTGGAACTTTCTGTTCGTTCTTACAACTGCTTAAAGAGAGCAGGCATCAATACTGTTGGTGAACTTGTAAACAAGACACCCGAAGACATGATGAAGGTTAGAAACCTTGGACGCAAGTCTTTAGAAGAAGTATTGTTCAAACTTAAGGAGTTAGGTTTACAGTTAAACTCCGTTGAAGACATGATATAGTTTAGAATGCATTGATTGTGCGGTAAGACCGTAAGAGCACGCACGAAAGGAATTTAAAATGGCAAAGTACAGAAAGTTAAGCAGAACATCTGCACAGAGAAAGGCTTTATTAAGAGGCCAGGTAACATCATTAATTGCTAACGGCAAGATCGTTACAACAGAAGCTAAGGCTAAAGAAGTTTCTAAGATCGCTGAAGGACTTATTGCATTAGCAGTTAAGGAAAAAGACAATTTTGAAACAGTTAAAGTAACAGCTAAGGTTGCCAAGAAAGATAAAGATGGCAAGCGCGTTAAAGAAGTAGTAGACGGAAAGAAAGTTACTGTGTACGAATCAGTTGAGAAGGAAATCAAGAAAGATAAGCCTTCAAGACTTCACGCACGTCGTCAGATGCTTAAGGTTCTCTACACAGACGAAACCAACAAGCTCTTCGATGAAATCGCTCCCAAGTATGTAAATCGTAACGGTGGTTACACAAGAATCGTTAAGATTGGTCAGCGTAAGGGTGATGCTGCAATGGAAGTACTTCTTGAGTTAGTTTAATTCAAAGATAAAAGAGAGTATCGAAAGATACTCTCTTTTTTGTTATTCGTTTATTTAATTATTTTCCGTTCTTTGCGGCATACTCGGCTAAGGTTTCATTGCCACCCATCACTCTTGCAATTATGGCGCATATGATAATGATGAGAATAATCTTAGCTAGGGGTATGATTATATTTTTTTCATATGGTGCAAGTTTTTCACGTATTATTTTGTATTTATCTTTAAAGAAAGATCCTATTCTCTCCAATAAGCTTTTCATATGCCCAGTTCCTTGTATTTTCTTTGTAATTTAAGTATAATCAATTAGATTGTAATATTCTAGTTTATTCTTTGATAAAGGTAATTAAAGTGGAAATTGTAAAAGCAGATCATCTTTCATTTGATTATATAAGACGAGACGAAGAAGGCAACGTTGAAGGCATCACGACAGCAGTCAACAATGTTTCTTTCACCGTTAAAAAAGGAGAGTTTGTGGCAATCCTTGGTCATAACGGCTCCGGTAAATCCACTCTTGCCAAGCACTTAAACGCAACTTTGTACCCCACAGAGGGTGCGGTTTATGTGGAAGGCAAGGATACTAACGATGAAAAGAACCTTTGGGATATACGTGAGACAGTTGGAATGGTGTTTCAAAATCCCGACAACCAGATAATCGGTCAGATTGTTGAAGAAGACGTTGGGTTCGGACCTGAAAACTTAGGCGTTCCCACTAAGGAAATCTGGGAAAGAGTTGAAGAATCCTTAAAGGCAGTGGGAATGTATGAGTATAGAACCAAATCTCCCAATAGATTATCAGGCGGACAAAAGCAGAGAGTGTCAATTGCAGGCGTGCTTGCAATGCATCCTTCTTGCATAGTGTTTGATGAACCAACGGCCATGCTTGACCCCATAGGACGTAAAGAAGTTATAAGAGCCGCAAGAGCTTTAAATGATGTTGAAAAAATCACGGTAATTTTGATTACTCACTACATGGATGAAATTGTTCATGCAGATAAAGTAATTGTAATGGATAAAGGTTCAATCGCAATGGCGGGAACTCCACGTGAAATCTTTTCGCAGATTGATAAGCTTAAAGAACTTAGGCTTGATGTGCCGCAGGTAACAATGTGTGCGCACTTACTTAAAGAAAAGGGATTAAATATTCCCGGAACAATACTTACAAATGATGAGCTAATAGAGGCTTTAAAGAAATGTCGATAATTGTAAATCATGTTACGTATCGTTATAATGCAGGAACCGCAATGGAAAATACCGCACTTAACGATGTAAATATTAAAATAAATGATTCTGAATTCATAGGTCTTATCGGGCATACGGGCTCGGGTAAGTCGACCTTGGTGCAACATTTAAACGGGCTTATAAAGCCTACGGAAGGCGGCATCTATGTTGACGGAGCAGATATATGGGACGAAGGATATGATTTAAAGAAACTTCGCGGAGAAGTGGGACTTGTATTTCAATATCCCGAGCATCAGCTTTTTGAAACAGATGTGTTTACGGATGTTTGCTTTGGACCAAAGAACTTAGGCCTTTCTGAAAAAGAGATTCAGTTAAGAGCCTATGAAGCATTAAAAATGGTTGGAATTGAAGATGATTATTTCTACCAGTCACCCTTTGATTTATCCGGTGGCCAAAAGCGAAGAGTGGCCATTGCGGGAGTGCTTGCCATGAAGCCTAAAGTGCTTGTGCTTGACGAACCTACGGCAGGTCTTGATCCTAAGGGCAGAGATGAGCTTTTGGATAAGCTTTCTTCCATTAGAAAAGAAACCGGATGCACAATAGTGCTTGTGTCTCACAGCATGGAAGATGTTGCAAACTATGCTGACAGAATTGTCGTTATGGATAAGGGAACCGTGGTCTACGACGATACGCCGAGGAATGTCTTTAAGCATTACAAAGAGCTAAAAGAAATGGGGCTTGGCGTTCCGCAGATAACAGAAACCATGTATGCGTTAAAAGAAGCAGGTTTCAACGTTTCAACAGATATAATTACTATAGAAGAAGCAGTTAAGGAAATACTTGGATGTTAAAAGATATAACACTGGGTCAGTACTACCCGCAGGAATCGGTAATACACAGGCTTGACCCAAGAGTGAAATTGTTTGGAACCTTTCTTTTCATCATTTCACTTTTTATAAATGACAATTTCATAGGATATATTGCATCGGTGTTGTTTTTGACAACGGTGATAATCCTTTCAAAGGTACCTTTTTCTTTTATGGTACGAGGCATGAAGGCAATTGTGCTTTTGCTTCTTTTCTCGGTTGTTTTAAATCTTTTTATGACCGAAGGTGAGGTACTGGTTTCTTTTTGGAAACTAACCATCACAAAAGAAGGGCTCTATACCGCTATATTTATGGCGCTTAGGCTTTCTTTCCTAATTATTGGTTCGAGCATTATGACTCTTACCACAACGCCCAATCACTTAACCGACGGCCTTGAAAAGAGCCTTGGATTTTTGAAAGTGATAAGAGTGCCGGTTCATGAAATATCAATGATGATGTCCATTGCCTTAAGGTTTATCCCGATTTTGATGGAAGAAACCGACAAGATCATGAGAGCGCAGATGGCAAGAGGCGCCGATTTTGAGAGTAAGAATTTAATTAAAAGAATAAAGAGTTTGATTCCGTTACTGGTACCGCTTTTTGTTTCAGCCTTCAGACGTGCAAACGATCTTGCAATGGCAATGGAGGCAAGATGCTATAAAGGCGGAGAGGGAAGAACCAAGATGAAGCCCTTAAAGTACCAAGGAATAGACAGAGTATCGTATTTGATCATTTTGCTTTATTTTGCAAGTATAATTGCAATCAGGGTAATCGTATGAGAAGAGTGCTTTTGTGCGTAGCATACGACGGGACGGCATACGCCGGATGGCAGGTTCAAAAGAATGCAGTGACCGTTGAAGGTGAACTTAATAAAGCTCTTTCAGATTTGTGCAAAGAAACCGTTGAGGTTATCGGAGCAAGCAGAACGGATGCCGGGGTTCACAGTTTATCAAGCATGTGCGTGTTTGATACAAATATGAGAATGCCTGCCGAAAAGTTTTCTTTTGCCTTAAATACTAAGCTTCCCGATGATATCAGGGTGGTGTGGTCTAAAGAAGTGAATGAAAACTTTCATCCAAGACACTGCTTAACAGAGAAAACTTACGAATACCATATATACAATGCGGATTTTATGCCGCCCACAAAGAGGCTTTATGCATATCAAGAAAGGCGTGAGCTTAACATTGAAGCTATGAAAGAAGCTTCGAAATATCTGGTGGGAGAGCATGATTTTAAAAGTTTTTGCAGCGCCGAATCAACTGCGGAAACAACAGTAAGAACAATAACAGACATTGATGTCTTTAAAGATGGCGAAGAAGTAGTCATTTCGGTCTCGGGAAACGGATTTTTATACAATCAGGTAAGAATCATAGCAGGCACCCTTATGTGGGTGGGCTTAGGCGTTAGAAAACCTGAAGACGTAAAAGATATGTTAGAAGCCCTCGACAGAAGTGCAAGCGGACCTACCGCACCGGCCCACGGACTCCTTTTAAAAAGCTTTAAATTTTTGGAAGAAGAGGGCTTGAAACCTTGAAAATGTGCTTGACAGAGCCACTTTCTTTGGTTATACTGTCTTAGTGTGCGAATGCGTTTAGTGTGCCTTACCACTGCCCCGGAAAGGCATATGAACATAAATTCACGATAGTACTTGATTTTTTATGGAGGAAACACAATGAAAACATTTATGGCAAATCCTGCTACCATCGAAAGAAAATGGTATGTAGTTGACGCTACAGATAAGACTCTTGGACGTTTAGCTTCTGAAATTGCTAAGGTTTTAAGAGGTAAGAACAAAGCAATTTTCACTCCTCATGTTGATACAGGTGATTATGTAATCGTTGTAAACGCTGAGAAGATTTCTGTTACAGGTAAGAAGATGGAAGAAAAGACATACTTCCGTCACTCTGATTATGTAGGCGGTGTACGCACAATGCCTTTGTCAGAAAAGCTTGCTACAAAGCCTGAAGAAGTTATCGAAATCGCTGTAAAGGGCATGCTTCCCAAGGGACCTCTTGGACGTAAGATGGCCAAGAAGCTTTTTGTATACGCAGGACCTGATCACAAGCATGAAGCTCAGAAACCTGAAGTATTGACATTCTAAGAGGAACTGAAAGGAGATTACCAAAATGGCTAAGAAAGCAGCTAAAGCAGCTAAGTTTTACGGAACAGGTAGAAGAAAATCTTCCGTAGCTAGAGTATATTTAGTACCCGGTAAGGGAACTATCACAATTAACAAGAGAGACATTGATGAATACTTTGGTCTCGAAACATTGAAAGTTATCGTTCGTCAGCCCCTCGCAGCAACAGAAACTGCTGACAAGTACGATGTTATCGTAACTGTTAAGGGTGGCGGATTTACAGGCCAGGCAGGTGCTGTTCGTCACGGTATCGCTCGTGCATTACTTACAGTTGATGCAGACTTCAGACCTGTATTAAAGAAGGCAGGATACCTTACAAGAGATCCTCGTATGAAGGAAAGAAAGAAGTACGGCTTAAAGAAAGCTCGTCGTGCTCCCCAATTTTCAAAACGTTAATAAGAACCAAAACAATAGCCTCCACGTATGTGGGGGCTATTTTTGTGTTCTTATACGTTTTGAGAACTGGGGGCACCCAAGAGTATGCCGGAGGCATGCTCGAGCCGCAACATACTGTTCTAAATTGGGATAGAAATTGATATAATTGTTAAAAATGATAGTTTATGCTTTTGAATCTTATTTTCTACGATAATAGGAATTTGAGGAGTTCAAATGAAGAAAATTTTAGTCATGGACGAGAAAAATTATTCACTTGAAATGGATGAAATCATCCGTGAGGCGGTTAGAGCCGTTATTTTTTTAAAAGGTAAACTGCTGATGATAGAGAATGATTTTGGAGAGACAAAACTCCCTGGAGGGGGTATCGAAAAAGGGGAAAATGAGTATCAGGCTTTGATGAGAGAGGTAAAAGAGGAAACCGGATATGATGTAATCTATGAGTCAATCAGGCCCTTTGGAGAAATAGAGGAAAAACGTTTATCTACGCATGAGCCAAAGATATGGCATCAGATCAGCAGGTTATATTTCTGCGATGTAAAACCTACTAAGGGCCTATGCAATTATACGGAAAACGAAAAACAGTACGGATTTCATCAGGTAACCTATTCATTGGATGAAGCTATTTCTAAGAATGAAAAGATGTTGGGAAAAGAAGGAAGACAAGCATGGAATGAGAGAGAGTATAGAACGTTATTACTGATACGTGACGCTGTGAAAGACAATCTTATGTCCAAGCCGGATAAAACTATTTAATGTGTGAAGGAATTTAGAATGGAGAATCATATTATGAACTTGACTCCTTCCCCGCTACGAATGATTAGGGAGGGAAAAAAGACAATAGAACTTCGTTTATATGATGAGAAGCGGAAAGCAATATCAGTGGGTGATACAATAACTTTTTTGAACACAGAAGATGTGACAGATACTCTGACGGTAATAGTAAAAGAACTGTACATTTTTGATTCATTTGAGGATTTGTATCAGAATCTACCGTTGCTTGAATGTGGTTATACGGACGAAGATATAGCAACTGCATCACCGACAGATATGGAAGAGTATTATTCAAAGGAAAAGCAGGCTCAATACGGTGTTGTGGGGATAAAGATTGCTTTGTTTTAGATTTAAAGCAATGGAATAGACGTGATTTATTATTTCTGCTATCATTTTGAGTAAGCTAGTATTTGACAGAAGCGCTTAATCGGAGGGTTGCAAAATGAAGGTGTTGTTTATAGGTGGTACCGGCACTATAAGCGCCGGAATAGTAAGAAAACTTGTGAATGACGGGAAATGGGAAGTCTGGCTTTTAAATCGCGGAAACAGAAAAAACGTGATTCCTAAAGGCGTTCATACCATTACTGCGGATATTAACGATGAAAAGAAAGTGCTTGAAGCAATTAAAGATATGCATTTTGATGTGGTGGGCGAGTTTGTGGGCTTTACTCCGGATCAGGTGGAGAGAGACTATAGATTGTTTAAAGGCCGCACTAATCAATATATTTATATAAGCTCTGCATCCGCATATCATAAACCTGCGGCAGACTACAGAATCACAGAGGGAACCACCCTTGCAAACCCTTACTGGGAGTACTCAAGAAACAAAATCGCTTGCGAAGAGTTTCTAATGAAAAAATACAGAGAAGAAGGCTTTCCTGTAACAATTGTGCGCCCGAGCCATACCTATGATGAAAGAAACATCCCTATAGGTGTTCACGGAAATAACGGTTCATGGCAGGTTATTAAGCGAATGATGGAAAATAAGCCTGTAATTATACAAGGCGACGGCACATCTTTGTGGGCCCTTACTTTTAACGATGATTTTGCAATAGGATACACTGCCCTTATGGGAAATCCCCATGCAATAGGTGAGGCCTTCCAGATTACGGGAGACGAGATTTTAAGCTGGAATCAGATATATAAAACGATTGCCGATGCTCTTGGCGTTACTTTGAAGCCTTATTATGTTTCATCACGGTTTCTTTCCGATGTGGGTAAAAAGAATGGATACGACTTTGAAGGAAGCTTGATTGGCGATAAGGCCGTATCAGTAGTGCTTGACAATGCAAAATTAAAGAGATATGCGCCTGATATGACAACGCATATTCCTTTTTCGGAAGGCGTAAGAATTGCTCTAAAATACATCTTAGAGCACCCGGAAGAATGCCAAAAGCCGGACCCTGAGTTTGACAAATTTTGCGATGACGTGATAGATGCGTTGGAAGAAGCAAAGAAGAAGTTTTAAATAAGGAGGATAGAAAATGGAAAAACAGATTATTACAATAAAAATTGTCACTGAAGGCGAAAAATGCGTGATGCAGGATAAAGAGATTGTCGATTGGTATAAGGAGCACGTAGAGGCTATGTTTAACCCCATATACGGTACTCCAAAGATTGACGTTAAGCTTGAAAGAATAGAAGAATAGAAAGAAATCGGTACATACGGAGGGTAATTAGTTGGAGCATTTTGTTGATGAAAAGACCGTCATGCAGTTCTATCTTGAATGCATGGAAAGAGACGAAATTCTTTTTTTGAATGGAAAAGACGATCTAAAGAAAGATATTAAAAAATCCTTGGAAGAGCTCATTCAAGAATCCAAGATGAACAATAAGATTCAGATTGCGGTTGTGCTTTGGAAGAAACTTTTTGAAGGGGCGATGAGCTATCTTTCGCCAAATAAAAAAGGATACGATAAGATATTTAAGTATTTTGATTCTTATGTTGAGTTTGAAGAGCTTATTTTCGCTTCGGATTCTTTTTACAGAGACCACACTCTTCACTGCCTGTGGGTATATTTTTTAGGAGAGTATCTTTACAGAAAGCCTGAGTTTTCTGAGCTTTACAGATTGGATAGAGAGACTAAAGAGTCTTATAAGGTGATTGAAAATCTTTCAGAAAACTTGCATTTGGTTGAAGGTAACGATGCGAATGTATTAAAAAGAGTTTTAAAGCTTGTTGATGAATCAAAAGACTTACAGGACTCACAAAGGTGTATTGCGGCACTTACCCACGATCTTGGATATCCCCTTAAAAAGATTGAAAAGATCAATAAAGCAATGAACAAGGTGCTTCCCTACTTTGCAATCAACAATTTTGAAAACTTTAGCTTTGAATATGAAAACATTCAGCAGGAATTTGTGAATCAGTTTATTGACTTTATTTCAAGACAGTCTGAAGTGAATGTAACTCAAAAGGATGATTTGTCCAAAGAAGCTCTTTCTGCTTTAATGAAGGGTTTTAGCAATCAAAATTACCATGGAAGCGAACTAAACGTTTTAATGGGAAGCTTAGAGGCGCTTCCTGAAAAAGAAAAAGAACTTTTAAAGGGCAGTTTTAAAGTAGAGGCTTTATTCCATGCGCCTTTTAGTCAGAAGGTTTCTTATTACAATGATTTTGAGGCTTACCAGCACGGAATTATGAGCGCTTTCTTGCTTATGAAGAATTTGCAGGCCTTTCAGGATATCGACTATAACAGGCCCGATTGGCTGATTCCCATGCCAAATGCAAGAATCCTCACGCTTCATGATATTTTGGCATCGATTTCCAATCACACAAGCGATAGCTATCAGATTGAGCATATAGATGAAAACTCATTCTTAACATTTGTGGATGAACTTGAAGAGTTTTCAAGAATTTCAAGAGCAAGCCAGAACAGAGAATACGTTGAAGAATTCTGTGACACCGCTCTTTACATGGAAGATGGTTGGCTTAACATTGTGTTTGAATTTAACAACACTAACCTTGATAACTTAGATCCGGAGATTTCATTTAAGGGAAGATGTAAGAGATTCTTATCCCTTTTTGATATCGCCAACCTGGATGAATACTTAAAGATAAGGGTAACAATCTTAGGAAAGCTTCCTACAGACAATAACGAGTATGTTCTTGAAATTGCTAAGCACCACGCGGACATAAGGATTAACGGAGAATCAAAGGATATCCCCAAGTACTTAAAGTCCACTCAGTTTTTAACTAAAGAAGAATATGCGCGTAACGCATAGGATTAGCAGTAAGAAAGGCTCCATGGCTGTGGGGCCTTTTTATAAACTATAGACAAGGTTGTCTAATGCAAAAAAACGGCAATTCCCGCTTTGTGTCGTGTTATTTTTGCAAAGAAATTATTATTCTGCAAGGGAAAGGAGGAATCCCATGGATCAAAAGAAGATAGGTTTATTTTTGAAGGAACTAAGAAAGCAAAAAGGGATTACCCAGGAAGAACTTGCTGAGCATTTTAATGTTTCTTCAAGAAGTATTTCTCGTTGGGAGACCGGAAGCAATATGCCGGATATTTCTCTCCTTACCGGCATTGCTGATTTTTATGATGTGGATGTGAGAGAAATCATTGAAGGAGGAACAAAAAGCGGGATGAATGAAGAAATAAAAGAAGTTGCCGATAAAATGGCAGCTTATGCGGGGGCTGAAAAAGGAAGCCTCTTTAAGTGGGTAAGAATAATAAGTTTAGCAGGAACAGTTCTGCTAACCATAGCGATAGTGTTACAATGCGTAAACTATGAACCAAACATTGTAAGGGCAGGAGGAATCGCCCTATCCTTTTTAGGTCTTATAGCACTAGCCGTAACCACACTTTATGCAAACGGAATACTGGCAAAGCTTGCAAAAAAGAAAGCATTTAAAATAATAGTGCAGATTGTGGTAGCTTCACTTATTGTGATAAGTCTAAAGTTTATAATCGTTGCATTGGCTGTTATCGGCCTTGGAACTTTGGAAGAAAAGCAGCCCTATGATAAGAAGACAGGAATAGAAAGCTATGACAAGGTAAGCATAATTAAGGAATATGGCTCTGATTTAGACAGCGGACTGTTTCTTTTCCCGGATGATACAAAAAATGCCATAAAGGTGGATTTTGAGTCAGCGTTGAAAACCGGATTATTTGACACTGAAGGAAGCATTTTTCTTTCCGCAGATTATACGGATGAGGATTATAACAAAGAAAGAAACCGCCTCTCTCAAGTGACATGCACGGTTTATAAAACAAATTACGAGGATAGTGACTACCATGTCGGAAAAGTAGAATATGACACAGACTCTTATAACTATCCTGCATACGTTGCTTGTGACGGATATGACAATGTTTATGAGTATGCGCTTTTGGATGAAGAAAACAATCGAATCGTGTATGTGCTTTTATCAAATCCTTTCATTACAGAGAGTGCGGAAATGGCAGTGGATACGGATTATTTAAAGAAAGACATAAAAGCCTATGACTTAAGCGGCGACAACGACGTTCTTGATAATTTCACCATCTATAGTTACAGCTTTTCAAAGGGCATTTGGAGCGAGTATTCACTTGAAGATGAAGGAAGAACGCCTAAGGGAAATTTAAAATAAAGATAGCTTAGAACCTCTGCGAGAGCGGAGGTTTTTTGCTTCATCTCCTTAATAAGAGTATAATTAAGGCAGAAAAATAAAGAGAAGGTGGATTTATGGGTAATACATTTTTCTTTGGCTTTGAGCCAAAACTTATGGAATGGATGCAGGCGCATTTGGGAAGCGCAGGGGTTTCTTTTTTCGCAGCATGCTCCGCTTTTGGCGAAGAAACCATTTTAATCGGGGTTATGTGCGTGCTTTATTTTATCTATGACAAAGAAACAGCAAAGTTTGTGGCCAGGCGCTTTATGGTGGCGGGATGTGCACTTGCCTGCATAAAAAATCTGGTGTGCAGATTAAGGCCATACATGGTGCATGAAAATGTCAATTGTTTAAAGCCTGTGGATAAGAACGCAGACATTATGGATATTACGGCGCAAGGTTATTCTTTTCCAAGCGGTCACTCGGAAGGCAGTGCTGCGATAATCGGAGGAACCGCTATTAAGCTAAAAAAGAGGTGGCTTTCCATTCTAGCCACAATCTTAGTCTTTATGGTCGGTGTATCAAGAGTGGCTTTGGGAAATCACTATCCTACGGATGTGCTTGCGGGATGGGCAATCGGCCTTGGAAGTATATTTTTGTTTTCTTTGATGGAAAAGATAATTAAAAAAAGATGGGTGATATATCTTATCTGGATTTTAATCTTTGCATCGGGATTGTTTTATTGCACCACAAACGATTACTTTACTAATTTCGGCATGATGCTTGGGGTGTTTGCGGGTGATTTATTTGAAGAAAAGTATGTTAAGTTTGAAAAGCCCAAGAACATTTTGTTCGGGCTTTTAAGGATGGTGGGAGCCTTGGTACTTTACTTTGGACTTAATACCTTACTTAAACTTCCCTTTTCAAGCGAGTTTCTTCATTCAGGAACCTTCATGGCTCACTTGGTGAGGATGGTCAGATATGCCATAGTTTTATTTATGGCTATGGGTGTTTACCCTATGGCATTTAAGGCCTTTAAAAAGAAACAATAATAGCGAAAGCCCTCGGCATGGGGAGTGCCGGGGGCCTTCTTAATGATGATGTAAAAAGAATGAGAATTATTCGTCAAAGAATTCTACAGATGCAAGCTTCTCTGTCCCTAAATCCCACATAACGTCAACGGTTGTTCCGTTAAAGTTAAATACGTAGCGAAGCTGTCTTGCATCGTTTTCGCCGTAATCCGTGTAATCGTAGTAAACTTCTTCAATCTCGATTACAGGATTCTTGTAGCCGTAAAGACGTTCAATTTCTGCCAAAACTTTGGGTAAATCGGTTTTAAGCCTTGATTCTGCCTCGGCGTCTGAGAAACTATCAAGAGAAGCAAAGTGCTCTCTTCCTCGAACGGCTACAGCGCCGATTGATGAATCGTCCATGTTTATAACAACTATATAGTCGGTGCTGTTAGAAGAACCGCCCACCTGTTCCCAATAGATAAAGTACATATCATGGGATGTGCCAAGAGAAGGGTCTGTGGCTGAGGGCTTAAATGCTTCAACTCTTGTGTTCCATCCTGAAGCTACGTCTTTTCCGAAAAGCTTTTCCAATGCAGGACGGGCAGCCTTTACAAGATCTGCTTCAGATGTGCCTTCCAAGGGTACGTAAGGAGAGGGCGTATTATCCGCAACTTCTTTAGCTTTCTGCTCCATTACATAGTCCTTCTTTGTGCTATAGTCTATAAATTCAAGAAGGTCTTCATCTGTCATGTTATCGGGTAAGTGAAGCTTGTGGTCTTCTTCAACGTAGCAAACGGATTTTCCGTCCCATTCGGCTAAGGTGGCAACTCTTGCTACATCTCCTTCGGGATACTTTCCTTCTGCATTGTATTTTCTTTCAAGCTCAGCAACTTTGAGGGCTTCTTCGTCGCTTAACTTTCTGCTGTAAGCTTCATCAATGGTTACACCTGTGTCATTTTGAAGGTCCAATGCGTATTCATGGATCTCGGTTTCGGGCATTGCTTCCATACGCATCTGCACGCTTTGGTAATATGCGTAGGATGCAGCTCCTGTGCATCCAAAGACGATGACACCGATTAAGGCTGTTAAAGCACCGGCATATCTGAATCTAAAGTCACCGGCCCTTTTACCGCGCTTACAGTTTTCGTATAATTCTTTCTTCATTCTGTTTGATATCTCAATGTTTGAGAAAAGCTCTTTATTAAAATCACTCTTATTCATATGCAACTCCTCCGTCATAGGCCTTTCCGAGGGTTGAGAGGGTCTCTCTTGCTCGTTGCAGGCGTTTCTTTACGGCGCATTCCGATATATTTAAGATGGCTGAAATTTCTTTAACAGAATAGCCTTCCACATAATAAAGGATTACTACGCCTTTAAGTTTTACATTTAGGTTCCATATAAGTTCAAGCTTTTCTTTGTCTTCCATATCGAGCCCTTTTGTGATTTTTATGCTTTCTTCCACCTCATCAAGAGGGATACCGGCATGCATCTTATGAAATCTTAGGAACTCTCTGCATTTATTCTGTGATACTTTGATAAGCCAAGCTTTCTTATGTTCTTCGGAATGAAAGTGTGGGCGCTTGGTCATGTATGCCAAAAAGGTTTCTTGGAGCACATCTTTTGTGTCCTGCTCACTTTTAAGCATCAAGAAACAAATCTTATAGAGCATGTTACTGTAGTTTTCGATGACCCGCTCTAAGCTTGCATTCCTTTCTTCTTGGTTCATTTTGTTGTCCTCCTTAAGTGATAACAACAGGTCTTCGCGAATGGCCTTTCACTATATATATGATTTTGAAATCCAAAAGGTGACATTCTCAAAAAATAATTATAAACTAATTCGGTAAGCACTTTTAAAAGAAACTATTTAGATTCATGAAAATAATTATTGACCTTACAGTTAACTGCAATGATACAACAGTAGTCGAAAGGAGGATTCTGATATGACAATTAAAGAATTTGCAGCACTCGTAGAGTGCAATCCCCAGACACTGAGGTATTATGATAAAGAAAATCTGCTGAAACCGGTTAAGGTAGATGAGTGGACTGGGTACAGATATTATGAGGCAGATCAGGCGTTAGATTTCGTAAAAATAAAGAACCTTCAGAACGCGGGTTTTACAATTGATGAAATCAAGAAGCTTGCGAACGCCGATAATGAAACAATATTGGCTGCTTTTGATGAAAAAATCAGAGAGCAGAAAGAAAAATTAAATAAGACAATAGAAATCAGCAAGTCATATCAGAACGAAATGACAATGATGAAAAATAAACTTGAAGCTTTAAAGAAAATGCTTGATTGTTCCATGGCTGCATTCGATCCTGTGAAGGAATTTGGAATTGACAAACAAACCTACGGTGAAATCTCAAAAGAAGTAACAGGTTGTCTTGAAGAAGCTATATCGGAAGGATGTATAAAGTACTTAAATAATATTGATTTTATTCCCGATGATATAGAAGGTGAACTTGAAAAAGATCACGAATGCAACATTGATTTCTTTAACTCAAGCAAATATGAGCTTGTTTATGAAAAGCATGGCTGGAGCCATGTTAAGGATTTTTTTGATGAGCTTTCTTTTGAAAAAGAAGGCGAATATGCAATGCTTTTTAAGACTAATGAGGAAAGAGCAAAGAACTTTGCTTTTATAAACACAGTACTTGCTTTAGCCATGAAGAAAAACGAGGAAGTAAAGAAAAAAGTAAGTTGTAACGTGCACAGAACCGAAGATGGTGAAAATCACTTCTGGTTATTTAAGGTATTATAGTGACGGAAAGAAGGTCTTCGCATAAGCGGAGACCTTTATTTTCAAAAAAGTAAAGATTGAAAGATTAATAATACTGTGCTAATCTTTAAAAGAATAAAAGAAAGGGCGCTTGTCGCATAGGTGAACGAATGATTATTAGATAGTTTGATTTAGGTGAACACGTTGATTAAGGCTACGTAGGTAGCAGTTTTGTGTACGCTTAAATTGGATTATCATGCATTCTTAGCCTGTTTAATAATATAGGTTTATTTTTGTGTGAGTCTATTTTGCGTATGCAGAATGGACTTTTTTGTTTTAGAGGGAGGAAATATGGCACAAAAATTACTTATAAAAGCTGAGAATATAGTTCACTCATACGGTGAGCAAACAGTGCTTGATTTTGACAAGTTTTACCTTTATGAAGGTGAGAAGGTGGGCCTGGTAGGCGTAAACGGTGCAGGGAAAAGCACGCTCCTAAAGATACTATCAGGTGAATTAAAGGCAACCGAAGGAACTGTTTTCAGAGATTGTAATCCCGTCTACTTTGAGCAATTTGCTTCAGATGAATCCTACTATGAAACAGACTACAGTGAAGCGGGAAAGATGGGTGTAAGTGAACAGATATGGCAAGAAAACGTAAGCGGTGGAGAAGATACGAGAATCAGACTGGCAAAACTCTTTTCAAATAACCAGGCGGTTGCTTTCCTTGATGAGCCTACGTCAAATCTCGATTTTGAAGGCGTAAATATGTTAAAGAAGCGCCTCAAAGAAATTGATACGATGGTGATTATTTGCCACGACAGAGCAGTACTTAACGAGCTTTGCAACAGGATTGTGGATCTTTCCTTTGGTAAGCTTCAAAGTTACTCGGGAAATTATGATGAGTATGTGGCTCAGAAAGAAGAACAGTTTAAAACAAAGCAAAACGAGTATGAAAACTATCAGGCTGAGAAGAAGCGCCTGCAGGGAGTTTATCTTGAAAAGAAAATAAAGGCGGTAAAAATCGAAAAGAAACCGAAAAACATATCTGCAAGTGAAGCAAAAGTAAGAGCGTATATCGGAAATCATAAGCCTGAAGACAAAGCAAGAAATATGGAGAAAAGTGCCACTAATGTTTTAAAGCGAATAGAGCACATGGAGGTAAAAGAAAAGCCAAAGGTTGAACCTACCGCAAGACCTGATTTTAGGCTCACAAATCCCCCAAAGAATCCGATTGTTATAAGAGGAGAACATGTTTCTTTTTCTTATGGTGATAAGGTCATATTTGAAGATGCCGACTTCATGATCAAGAACGGGAGTAAAGTGGCGATTCTTGGCGGAAACGGAGCGGGAAAGACAACGCTTTTGGAAATGATAAATAAGCGGGAAGAAATCTACGTCGTGCCGGGAGCAAAGATTGGCTATGCCAAGCAAAACATGTCTCAGATTGATTTAAACAAGACTGTTTTAGAAAATGTAAGGAGAGTAAGCATCCAAAGTGAGAGCCTTTCAAGAATCATTTTGGCGAGGCTCCTGCTTTCAGAAAGAGACATAAATAAAATGGCTAAAGACCTTTCAGGCGGGGAAAGAATGAAACTTTCTTTTGCAATGTTGTTTGTTTCGGATGTAAATCTCCTTATCTTGGATGAGCCCACAAACTACCTGGACATTCCTTCGGTGGAGGCACTTGAAAAGCTACTCATGGAATATGAAGGGACCCTAGTGTTTACATCTCATGACAAAACCTTTGTTGAAAGAATAGCGACTGAAAAGCTCATCATAAAAGATAGAAAGCTTAAAAAAGCAGAGTAGGAAAAAGAAAAAAGCCTCCACGAAAGTGGAGGCCTTTTTGACTAAAGGTTTACTGAATGTCAGATGCGATATCGATGTTTATGCCTGTGATGCCTACCCAAGCGCCGTCCTTTGCTTCAGATGATTCTGCGTGAGCAAGGAGCCACTTGTTGGTAGCTGTGATAAGTTTATCTTCCTGATTGGCGGGAGTGAACTTAGGGCATCCAACGTTCGTGCCCTTAGGAAGTCCAACCAATACCTGGAAGCCTGAATCCTTGTGAGCCTGGCAGGGAGCGTAGTGAAGAGCTGTAGCATATACTTCAATCATAACGCCCTTGGGGCAAAGGAAAGCTTTAACTTTGCTTGAGTCAATCTTGTGGTTAACGATTTCTTCACGCTTAGCAAGAAGGAGAATGAAATCTGTTGCGCCAAGGTTTATTTCGCTTGAGCGATGATATTCAAGGCAGTTAAGCTTTGTGTTGTGGCCGTTACACCATCCAAACTGCATGGGTGAGCCACCAAATAAAGATGTAGCGATTTTTTCTGCTGCAGGAAGCTCCTGTAATGCCTTTTCTTCGGCAACATAGTCGGTGCCTACAGGAACGGGAGTCTTGTCTCTCAAAGCTTCCATGATTTGTTTCTTTTCTTCGTCATAGCCTTCAATAATGCGGCCGTAGTTTGTAAATTCAGGATCTGTTACTTTTAATATTGTCATGTCACCCTCCAAATGTGTTTGATTTGCCGGTTCTTAATGAAAGGATACACCTTTAAAGGGGCTTTTGCATATCAATTTTTTCCTTAAGACTTTCAAATATTGCTGTATTTATAAATATGTTGTAGATAGTAGATAAATGAATTAGAATTTCTATTAGTGGTTTCTTTAGGAGGCATAGATGCAGATAAGAAAGGCAAAGCCGGAAGACTTAGATTCCATATTGGAAATATATAAAATTGCCAGAGAGTTTATGATTAACTCCGGAAATCCGAACCAATGGCGAAAAGAAAAGCCTGCGAAAGAGCAGATTGAGGCAGATATAAAGAACGGGATTTGTAATGTAATTTACGAAGGAGATGAGATCCACGGAGTGTTTGCTTTGTGCGAAGGAATCGACCCAACGTATTCATACATAGAAAACGGTGCATGGCTAAACGATGAAAAGTACGTAACCATTCACAGAATCGCAAGTGACGGTAAAGCTCACGGCATCTTCGAAGCTGCAATGAATAAGTGCAAAGAATACGCCGATAACATAAGAATCGACACTCATGAAGATAACAAAGTCATGCAGGGTGCTTTAAAGAAATTCGGATTTAAGCGTTGCGGAATTATATATCTTTCAAACGGTGAACCAAGAATTGCATTTCAGTGGAAGAAGGAAGTAAGAATAGAGACTAAAGACTTAGTCCTTAAGAAGGCTGAGTTTGATGACTGGAAGCCGCTTCTTAGAAACATTTGGAGTCATGAGGAATCGGCAAAGTATATGCTTTGGAAGGTTACAAAGACACAAGAAGAAGCAAAGGCGCGAATAATTCGAACTCTTGAGTTTGAGGAAAAAGAAAAGTATGCGCTGATTATTTATAAAAAGCCTGAGATGGAAGCAATCGGGTTTGCGGCAATGAGAGAGTGTGAGCCCGGTGTTTTTGAAGAGATGGGGGTAGCCTTTGGGCCTGACTTTGTGCATAAGGGATACGGAAAGCAGGTTTTGACTGCCATGTGCGAGGAAGCAAAGAAAGCGGGGGCAAAGGAATTTTTGGCAAGTCACAGAAAGTTAAATGTAGCGTCAAAAGCGTTAATAGTTTCTTGTGGCTTTGAATATGACTATGAGTCGGAAGAAAAGGAAGATCCTAGAACCGGCGAAAAATACACGATAGTAAACTACAGAAAGAAACTATAGACTAAAGATTGAAGGCAGGAAAAAAGAATGGTGTTATGGATTATCGCAACATTTGTGGCGTTTTTTATTAAGGGCCTATGCGGATTTGCAAATACATTGGTGTTTACATCGATAATGGGATTTGGGGCAAATAACGTGGCAATCTCGCCGGTCGAATTAATGCTTGGATATCCCGCAAACTTTATTTTGACAATTAGAAACAGAAAGAAACTGGACCCTAAAGTATATATTCCTTTGGCGGTGCTGGTGCTTGCAGGATGCATTCCCGGAGCATTACTGCTTAAAAACGTGGACGCTACCTACATTAAAATTGTGTTTGGTGTAGTGATTATCTTAATCGGAATCGAAATGTTTTTTAGGGAGCAAGGGAAACTTAAGTTTAAAGAATCAAAGCTTGTTCTTGGAATTATAGGCATTCTATCAGGCGTTTTGTGTGGGCTTTTTGGCGTTGGCGCTTTGCTTGCAGCCTACGTTGGAAGAGTGACCGGCACAAGCGATGAGTTTAAAGCAAATATAAGCGCAGTATTTATTGTTGAAAACACCTTTAGAATCATCCTTTACAGCATCATGGGAATCATTACGTTCCAGGGCTTTAAGCAGGCTCTTATCCTAATGCCTGTTGTTATTGCGGGATTGTTTGCGGGAATATTTAGCTCAAAAGTATTGAATGAAAAAATAGTAAAGCGTCTTGTAATTATACTTTTGATAGTATCAGGTGCTGCATTAATCATCATGAATTGTAATAAATAAAAAATGCTTGACATACAATTGTCAGTCAATTATACTTTCGATTAAATAATTTTAAGAAAGAGGAAACTATGTTAGAATTTACAATCTCTAAATCTAATATGAATGCCCCCGAACCCTGGAATAATAATCAGGGGTTATTTGCATACGTATTTGATGAGGAAGATTTAGCGCGCCAAGCATAGGATTACTTAGTCTAAAAGGATTATTAAGCCTCATCAAACTAAATGTTTGATGAGGCTTTTGTTTTTATTAGGAGGGAAAAATGATTATTAAGAACGAAATACCCATACTGGAATATGATGATGCTTCAAAAGAAGTTATTTCTCCAAAGCAGGATGTGGAAGAATTAAAGCTTCCAAAGAAGTGTCTTATAGCATTCTTAAGTGGATGCGTGGAAGAATATGCAAAGGCACATAACGCAACAATAGCTGAAGAAATCATTACATTCTCACATGTGGTTAAAATTTATATTTTGCATGAAGATGATGAAGATATTTGCCTTATTCAGCCAACTATCGGATCTGCGGCAGCAGTGCAGGCTTTGGATGTTTTGATTGCCTGCGGATGTGAAAAGATTATAGCCGTAGGCTCTTGCGGAGTGCTTGCGGACTTACCGGAAAACGCTTTCTTGGTACCTACAAAGGCGCTTAGAGCAGACGGAACATCTTATCATTATTTACCTGCATCAAGATATGTGGAGCTTGATGGGGATGCAATTAAGGCTATAGAGCGTTGCTTTACAAAGCACGATTTACCTTTTGTCACCACCACCACTTGGACAACGGACGGCTTTTACAGAGAGACAAAGGATATGGTTAAGTACCGTTTGGAAGAGGGCTGTGAGGTAGTGGAAATGGAATGCGCCGGAATGGCGGCATGTGCTAAAAAGCGCGGAGCTAAGTTCGGACAGTTTCTTTTTACAGCCGATTCTTTGGCAAACGTGCATGAGTACGATACCAGGGATTGGGGCTTAGCGTCCCACGAAAAGGCGCTGCTTCTTGGACTTGAAGTATTAAGAGAGTTTAACTAGGAGGGAAAAATGGAGTTAATAAGAGTACAGGATTCTGACACAAAGAAAGCCTATGAAATGTATATGACATTTGCGAAAGACGAAAACGGATACATCAATCCTGTGTACGGCTATGAGTACGATGAATTTCTTAAATGGATAGATAAAAAGAGAGACTGGAGCGTAGGAAAAAATCTTCCGGAAGGTTTTGTGCCGGATACCACTTACATTTTGGAAGATGATGGAAAGTATGTGGGAGCCTTTAACTTAAGGCATCACTTAAACGACTTTTTAAGAGAGGGCCCGGGGCATATAGGATACGGCATTTCCAAAGAATATCGAGGGAAGGGCTATGCCACAAAGGGACTTTTGCTTACCCTAGAAAAGGCCAAAGAACACGGAATCTATGAGGCATATTTATCCGTTAACAAGGATAACCCGGCAAGTCTAAAGGTGCAAAAAAAGTGCGGAGCCTACATTCATCATGAAAACGACAAGGAGTACTTTACAAGAATTAACCTTGAAACAAAAAGGGAAGAAATAGTTGAAAACTATTATAAAGCCTATGATGAAGACAGCAGACTTCAAAGAAGCTGTCACGGCAGGCTTGAATACGCCACCACAATGCACTACATCCATAAGTACGCTAAGGAAGGTGCCAAGATTTTGGAAGTTGGCGCGGGAACAGGAAGATACAGCGTGGCACTTGCAAAGGAAGGCTTTGACGTAACTGCGGTGGAACTTACAAGTGCAAACCTTGAAGTTTTAAAGAAAAACGGAGAGGGCGTAAAGACACTTAAGGCCCTTAAAGGGGACGCCACAAACCTTAAAGACATTGAGGATGGCACCTTTGATGTAACGGTGGTGCTAGGCCCCTTCTATCATTTATATGAAAGAAAAGACCTTGATAAGGCCATAAAAGAAGCCTTGAGAGTCACCAAGAAAGATGGAATTGTGATGTTTGCATACATTTCAGTTTATGCAATTATGTACATGAACTACTTTCAGGGAAACTGGGCTTTCGGAGAGGAAGAAAACTTTACGAAAGACTATAAGGTTAAGCACTATAAAGAGCAGGTTTTCACAGGCTTTGACGTAGAAGAGTTTTCTCATCTGTTTGATGATAAGGACATTGACTATATCACAACCGTATCTACCGATCAGTGTATCGGGGCCTTGGAAGAAAGAAGTGATTTCTCTCTTCCCGATGCAGACTTTGCGGCTTTCTTTAAATGGCACCTTGCAATCTGTGAAAAGAAAGAACTTCTTGGAAGCGGCTGCCACCTATTGTATATCTGTAAGAAAAGATAGATACTGTATTTATAAAAATACGGAGAAAGAAAATGTCTAAAACCATTGAAGAAATTGCTCTTGACTGGGAAGAAAAGTATAGATACGGTTCCGTTGAAAAAAGAAAGATAAGAGCCTCGCTTTGGAAGCCCTATTACTCGTTAGTTTATGAGGCGCAAAGAAACGCAAAGTACAAAGCCCCCGATAAACCCGATGAGCTCATACAAAAGCTATCGGATATAGGCGCAATAACCAAAGACTCTAAAGTCCTTGATATAGGAGCAGGCCTTGGGGGCCACACCTTTCAGATTGCTAAAATAGCAAAAGAAGTGGTTTCTTTGGACACTAACGAAGTCGCTCTTTCTATATTAAATAAAAGGGCAAAAGAAAACGGTGTTAAAAACGTGACCACAATCAACACTTCATGGGAAGACTATCAGGCGACAGATAAGTATGACATGGTGTTTTCTTCCATGTGCCCTGCTATCTGCAATATAGAAGAAATAAAGAGAATGGAATCTTTATCAAAGGGCTATTGCGTGCTTATTACGGTCATGGCAGGGTCTTATGATAAGCACAGAAAGAAAATGATGGGCGAGCTTAACTTAAAGCCCGAAGGCATGATCACGGACTTTGATACCTACAAGGAAGTGCTTTTAGCTATGGGGCGGGATGTAAAGGAAGCTACCAAAACCACAAAGCATGAATATAAGACTTATCTTGAAGATTTGCTTGATACAATGCCCACCTATTTTAAGATTTTTGGCATAGATGAGGAAAAATCGGTTTCTTTTATCAAAGAATACTTTAATAAAAATCAAGAAGACGGACATTTAAATGATGAAACTTTAATGAATATAGGTATGCTTTATTGGAAACCGAGTAAAAACTGATGGTTTCCGTTTTGCGACTGTCTTGCGAATAGACACCCAATAGTGGAGAAAACTTGACAAATATGAGCAAAACCAATAAATTATTATTGACAGAAATGAACTTTATAATGATATGAAATCGTTATTAGGTTGTGTAGTATAATGATAAATGTAAAAATCTGTTATTTTTAGTTAAGTTGGAGGATATTATTTATGGCATGTTTTCTTGTATCGGCAGCCGAAGCTGCTGTAGTTACAGCGGTTGAAAAGAAAGAAGCTAAGAGAGAAATGCTTCATGCATCAGAGCATGGTCACGTAGAAGAGGTTAAGGTTCCTTTTTCAAGAAAGCTTAAATGGCTTAAGAGCTTACTTCTTGGCGGAGCTGTTTTACTTATGTTTGAGCACGTTTGGCACGGAGAGGTAGTTGCATGGTTTCCTTTCCTTACAGCAATGTCTAATGCAGAAGATGCAGCTGAAATGTTTAAGGAAATGGGAACAGTCGGCGTTAGCATGGCACTTTTAATCACAGTAGTTTGGGGCGTTATGTGCAAAGTTGCCGATGCTATTGTTAAAAGACCTGTATCAGAGGCTCAGAAAAACGAAGCATAATCGGGGGAATAAAAATGACATTACTTATTACAGTTTTTGCAGCTGTTATAGCTACTGTTAAATGGTATACACGTAAGGATGACTCAATGAAGCTCGGTATTCTTTTGTTTATGTACTGGGGCGCATCTTTAATGTGGTTTGTGGATGCAATCTTTGAATATGTCGAAAGCGGCGCAGCTTACTTTACACCCGCTATCGAGGATGTTTTAAACGATGCATTCTTAGGCCTTTGCGTTGTAGCATTAGGTTTAATTATCTGGGTGGTACGTTTGCTTATTACAGATCCCAAGGGTTCTGTTCGTGCAGCACTTACAAAGAAAAACTAAATTATTACAAAATCAAGAGACCGAAAGGATGCAAATCCCTTCGGTCTCTTTTACAATGGTTGAAAATATGTTTTAATTAACGTTGTAAAGAAACCCCGCAAGGAGGATTAAATGAGAACTCTTTTTATAGATTGCGGTATGGGCGCTGCAGGCGACATGCTTACCGCAGCCCTTTTGGAAAATACGGGAAATATGGAAGAATCGGTTAAAAAGGTAAACGGCTTAAACATTCCCGGTGTTACGTTTACTTTCGAGAGTGCTAAGAAGTGCTCTGTTACAGGCACGCATGTGCATGTACTTGTAAACGGCGAAGAAGAGGGAGAAGAAACCCATCATCATCATGAGCATGAGCACACTCATGACGGTCACACTCATTCACACTCCGCGAACTCTTTACATGATATAGAACATATTGTAAAAGACCACATTAATGCAAGTGATAGGGTCAAAGAAAACATTCTGGGAGTCTATAAGCTTTTGGCAGAAGCGGAAAGCCACGTCCACGGAGAACCTGTGTCACAGATCCATTTTCATGAAGTGGGAAACATGGATGCCATTGCGGATATTTCGGCCGTATGCTTTTTAATAGATGAATTAAAGATAGAAAGAATAGTTTCTTCACCCATACACGTAGGAAGAGGAACCGTTAAGTGCGCTCACGGCATACTTCCTGTTCCGGCACCGGCAACAGCGGTTTTGCTTCAAAACATTCCGATTTATTCAAGGCCCGAAGTCACCGGAGAGCTTTGCACACCTACAGGCGCGGCCCTTTTAAAATTCTTTGTAAATGAATTTGGCGAAATGCCTGTAATGACTTGTGAATCAATCGGTTACGGCATGGGAAAGAAGGATTTCCCCATAGCAAACGTCGTAAGAACTTTTGTGGGTGAAACTACGAATAGTAACAAAGAAACCATTACGGAGCTTTTATTCTCTGTGGATGATATGACGGGAGAAGAAATTGCTTTTGCCGCAAATCTTTTACTTGATAGCGGTGCAAAGGATGTATTTACAACCGCCATCGGCATGAAGAAAGGTCGCCCCGGCGTTCTTGTAACCGTCCTTACAAAAGAAGATAAAAAGGAAGAGATTTTAAGACTTATTTTTAAGCACACCACCACAATCGGCGTAAGGGAAAGAGTAAACACAAGATACGAGCTAGACCGTGTGATTACAGAAGAAGAAACCAAATTCGGAACCATAAGAAAGAAGGAATCTTCAGGTTACGGCGTTAAAAAATCAAAGTATGAATACGATGATTTGGCGAAAATTGCAAAAAACAATGACTTAAGTATTCGCGATGTTTTAAATAACCTTTGATAATACAGATAAGTATGAGCATAAAACCAAAGTTAAAAGCAGGGAAAATTCCCTGCTTTTATTTATGTTGACACGGTGTCAGTTTTTTGATATATTTCTTTTTGTTAAATTGACACGGTGTCAGTTTACGCGTGAAGAGGAGAATAAAATGCCAAAATGCTCGTGTGAAGAGACTAAGAAAAAGCGTGAAGAAATAGTTGACGCTTGCTCAAAACTTTATGAGACCATGGCCTATAAGGATATCACCATTAAAGAAATAGGCCGTTTTACTTCATTTACAAGAACATCCATCTATAATTACTTTGCCACAAAGGAAGAGATTTTCTTGGAGCTTTTGATGAGAGACTTTAGATCATGGATTGAAGATCTTGACTCTATTCCTGCCAAGGGAGAGCTTTTAACCTTGGATGAAGCGGCCGACGGTTTGGCCGGTTCTTTGGCAAGAAGAGTAAGAATGTTAGGGCTTTTAAGTATGAGCCTTGCAGACATGCAGGATAATTGCAGGATGGATAACTTAATAGAGTTTAAGAAGGTTTATAACAGTACAGGCCAAGCCATTCGAAGAGTGTTGGAAAGAGTGACTCCGGAAATTACAGAAGAAGACAAGCAGGCCTTTGTGTGCGCTTTTTATCCATTTATATACGGGCTTTACCCTTATACAGCCATCAACAAAAAACAGGAAGAAGCTGAACTAAAGACGGGAGTTCCCTGTTGCTGCGTGTGCCATAAAATGTACGACGCCGCAAGGCCCTGTATAAAGATGCTTTTGGAAGCTGTTATTTGCGGATGCAACGGAAAGAATTTTCAAAAGAAATAAAAAGAGGTTTTTAAATGACAGAAAGAATTTTAGGCATTCTACAGGAAGCCTTTACAAGAATACTTGCTGCAAGCATTCAGGTAACCTTGCCACTTACCATAATCGGCTTTACCCTTGCGATGGTGATTGCCATGATTATGGCCCTTGTGCAATACGCAAAGGTTCCGGTGCTTACTCAGATAGCAAGATTATACATTTGGATATTTAGAGGAACGCCTCTTTTGGTGCAGTTATTCTTAGCTTATTTCGGACTTCCCAAGCTTGGAATCGTGATGGATGCCTTCCCCTGTGCGGTAATGGTGTTTGCACTTAATGAAGGAGCTTATTGCTCCGAAACCATGCGTTCGGCCCTTGAATCGGTTTCCGAAGGACAGATTGAGGCAGGGTATTGCGCCGGGATGAACTACTTACAGATTATGTGGCACGTAGTGCTTCCTCAGGCCTTTAGAACAGCCTTCCCGCCCCTTTCAAATTCACTTATCAGTATGCTTAAAGATACATCTTTGGCCGCTACAATCACCGTTGCGGATATGTTTATGGCAGCTCAGAGAGTGGTTGGCCGTACCTATGAGCCTTTGTGGGTATATATAGAAGTTGCACTTGTTTACCTTTTCTTCTCAACTTTACTTACAATCCTTCAAAGAGCGGGAGAAAAGCGCTTAGGCTTCTTTACCTCTAAAGAAGTAAATACAAAGAAAGAGGTGAGAGCATAATGAGTTTTTTTGAAGTTAAAGACGTAAAGAAAACATTCGGAACAAACGATGTGCTTTTGGGAATAGACTTATCCGTTGATAAGGGCGACGTTATCGCGGTTTTAGGCCCAAGCGGCTCCGGAAAGACTACATTTTTAAGATGTATAAATTTCCTTGAAAAGGCCACAGGCGGCACCATGACCTTTGACGGAGAGACCTTTGATTTAGCCCACATAAAGAAAAAAGAAATTGCAAAGATCAGAAAGAAAACAGGTTTTGTGTTTCAAAGCTACAACCTTTTCTTAAATAAAACGGCGCTTCAAAACGTAATGCTGGGACTTACTTCAGGAAGAAAGATGAAGAAGGAAGAAGCAAAGAAGATAGCCGAAGAAATGCTTGAAAAAGTAGGGCTTAAAGAAAGAATGAACTATTACCCAGGACAATTATCCGGAGGGCAGCAGCAAAGAGTGGCAATTGCAAGAGCCTTGGCCACAAGCCCTGAAATTATCTATTTTGACGAGCCGACTTCAGCACTTGACCCCGAACTTATCGGAGAAGTGCTTTCGGTCATGAAACAGCTTGCTTCGGAGGGCATGACGATGCTTGTTGTAACTCATGAAATAAATTTTGCAAGAAATGTTGCCAATAAGATTGTGTTTATGGATGGAGGACACGTGCTTGAGGCGGGACCTTCAAAGGAATTCTTTGAAAACCCGAAGAATGCGCGCACCAAAGAATTCTTAAACAACATCACAACGCAGCATGAAACTTGACCAGGAGGAATAAAATGAAGAAATTATTATCACTTGCATTGGTATTATCAATGGCAGTACTTTCTTTTGCAGGATGCGGAAAGAAAGAAGAAGTTAAGGAAGGCGATTTGCTTTCTAAAATTAAGGCACAGGGATACTTCACTGTAGCTATGGAAGGACAGTGGGCACCTTGGACCTATCACGATGAAAATGACAATCTCACAGGCTTTGAAGTTGACGTTGCAAAGGCAGTAGCAGATAAGCTCGGCGTTGAAGCAAGATTCGTTGAAGGCGAATGGGACGGCCTTTTGGCAGGTGTTCAGGGCGGAAGATACGACCTTATGGCAAACGGTGTAGGTGTAACAGATGAAAGAAAAGAATCCTACGAATTCTCAGATCCTTATGTATTTAACAGAACAGTTTTGATTGTTAGAAATGACAACGAAGACATTAAGTCACTTGAAGATTTAAAGGGAAAGACAACATGTAACTCAGCAAACAGTACATATCAGACAACTGCTGAAAGTTACGGCGCAACCGTAAAGGATTTAGAAACCCTCGATCAGACTCTTGAAGAAGTAACGGCAGGAAGAGTTGACGCTACATTAAACGCAGAGGTTTCTTTTAACGATTATTTAAAGGCCCATCCCGATGCACCTTTAAAGGTAGCAGCAGTTGATCCCGATGTTGAAAAGTGTGCAATGATTATGCCTAAGGGTGAAAACAGCTATGCTTTAAGAGATGCTGTAAATAAAGCACTTAAAGAGCTTGCAAGCGAAGGCAAGTTAGCAGAAATTTCCAATAAATACTTTGGAATGGACATCACAAAAGAATAAATATTTGTATCCACGTTCACCAATATGTTATAGTGGGAAGAAATGAGACAAGGGAGAATGAGAATGGTAAAAACTATACTTTACGACTTGGACGGAACATTGCTTCCTATGGACATGGAAGTCTTCACTAACGCATATTTTGGATACCTTGTAAAGAAAATGATTCCTTACGGGTATGAAAAGGACTCGCTCATTAAAGCGATTTGGGGCGGCACCAAAATGATGGTGAAAAACGACGGTAACAAAACAAATGAAGATGCTTTCTGGGAATACTTTTTAAAAGAGGGAAACTCTAAAATAGAGGATAAAGAAATCTTTAACGAGTACTATGAGGTTGAATTCGATCAGGTTAAAGCCCATGTGGGATTCAATGAAAAAGTACCGGCTTTGATTAAAAAGGTTAAAGAATTGGGACTTAGACAGGCCCTTGCCACAAACCCCATTTTCCCTTCCGTAGCCACAAAGAAACGAGTATCCTGGGCAGGGCTTTCAACCGACGATTTTGAATATTTTACAACTTATGAGAATTCTCATTTTTGTAAGCCAAACCCCAAATACTACGAAGAGCTTTTAAAAAAGATTGATGCTAAGCCCGAAGAATGTCTTATGATAGGTAACGATGTCGAAGAAGACATGGTGGCTGCTTCATCTTTGGGAATAAAAGTTTTTCTTGTGACAGATTGGATGCTTAATCCAAACAATAAGGATATAAGCGCCTTCCCTCACGGTGACTTTGATGACGCCCTTGAATACATAAAGAAAGTGAGCTAGAAAAGTGGATAAATATATTCATACCGTGCAATACTATGAAACCGATAAAATGGGCATCACCCATCATTCAAACTACATCCGCTGGATGGAAGAAGCAAGATGCGACCTTTTAAAGCAGGTTGGATGGCCCTATGAAAAGATGGAAGAGCTCGGCGTCATATCGCCTGTAACCGCAGTCGAATGTAAATATAAAATAAGTACCACATACGCAGAAAAAATCGCCATTAGAGCCAAAGTCGAAGAATTTAAGGGCGTAAAGCTTAAGGTTTCTTATACAATGGAAAACGAAGCGGGAAAGACCGTTTTTGAAGGAAAATCGGAGCATTGCTTTTTATCAACCGACGGAAAACCCATGATACTTTCAAAGAAATTTCCCGATTTACACGAAGTTTTGACGAAAGCCGTAGGTGTATAGAGGCGCGATATGATATTTGCTTTGGAAATAATCGGCACCATCGCCTTTGCCATTTCGGGCGCTATGGTGGGAATTGAAAAGAAAATGGATATTTTCGGAGTGCTGGTGCTTGGCATGACTACTGCCGTTGGCGGAGGAATAATAAGAGACCTCCTTATAGGAGTGGTGCCGCCTATGGCATTTCAAGAGCCGGTATACGCACTTACCGCAATTGCTGTCTCAATAATAGTTTTCTTACCCTTTGTAAGAAACAGGATTAACAAAATAAGCAAGATGATATTACTTATGGATTCTATCGGACTTGGAATCTTTACTGTAATCGGTATTAAGGCTGCGGCGTCTTTTAACAACGCGTTTCTTTCTATCTTTCTTGCACTGGTAACGGGTGTAGGTGGAGGAGTATTAAGAGATGTGTTTGCACAAGACCGTCCTATGATATTTGTAAAACACTTTTACGCTTCCGCGTCGATTATAGGTGCAGTTGTTTCATTGCTTTTATGGAGCATTAATGTGGAAACATCTATGATAGTAGGCGCAGCTACGGTTATTGTGTTAAGAATTCTTGCAGCGAAATTCAGATGGCATTTGCCGAAAGCATAAAGAAACATTTTTAAAGACAGATTTAACGTTATTTTAACGGTAGCATACTATAATCCTTAAAAAGGAGTTTGGTATGATTTACATTGTTGAGATTAACGCAATCTGTCTTTTTATTTTGCTTTTTACCCTATCAAGCGTTTGCTCAAAATCCGAAAGACAGGTTTCAATCAGATATTACATCATGTGTATAGTATCTTCATTAGTGTGCATTATTGCGGACATTTTCTTTCAGATTGTGGAAAACGGTTCGAACGGCACGCTTAGAATGGTGCCATACTTAAACTTCTTTATTAATCTGGTCTATTATCTTTTTGATGTGGCGTCCGGATACTTTTGGTTTATGTACGCAGAATACGCCATAGACGGAGCCGTAAAGAATAAAAAGATACTTAAATATATTGCGATAGCGCCGCTAATCATTAACACTCTTCTTTGCATTATCTCCTTTAGAACCGGAACTTTGTTCTTTATAAATGCAGAGGGCAAATATGAAAGAGGACCTTTATTTATCGTAAATACGGCATTTTGCTACATCTATGTAATATTTGCAAGCGTTCATGCTTTGATTAAGTCTTACACCACGCAAATATATTTTAAAAAGAGTGAGTACAGGATAATTTCAGCATACATTCTTTTCCCCTTTGTGCTTGGAATAATCCAGATTATTTTTCCGGATGTTCCGACGGTTTGTCTAGGCATGGCAATTCCCATCATGTTTGTGCACATTAAGATTCAGGACCTTCAGATATCAACCGATTACTTAACAAACATGAATAACAGAAATCAATTGATCCGTTTCCTTACAAACAAAATAAGAAACGGCACCACAAATCTTTACGTGTTCATGATGGATATCGATAAGTTTAAGCATATTAACGATACCTACGGCCACACGGAAGGCGATAAGGCTTTAATAAGTGTGGCCGATAAGCTAAAAGAGGTTGCAAGGCAGTACGGAGGCATCATAGCGAGGTACGGAGGAGATGAATTTACCTTTGCAACAGAGCTTATGGATGAAAACTACGTAAACGAGATTAAGGCTTTGATTAAAACAAAGATGGAAGAAGCATCGCTGAATCACACCTTTAAAATCGGAATGAGTGTGGGATGTGCAAAATACGAAAAAGGAATGAAGCTTGTTGAAATAATATCTGCGGCAGACAAAATGCTTTATGAAGAAAAACGAGCAAGAAAAGCAAAAGAAGCAGAGGATGCAAGATAGCAATAAAAAAGGGAAAGCTAAATGCTTTCCCTTAATTTTATACTGTTAAACTCATAGCGCTTAGATTCTGCTTTAAAAATTCAATTTCTGATTCTATGTAAGTACGCTCGCCGTTTGAAAGATTCTTATCGTTTGCTTTCGAAGCAAGTGTGGTACATTTCTCTATAAGGTTTGAGGCTCTTACCGAGTCGCTAAAGTCTTCTTTACTCTTAAGGTTGTTCTTAAAATATGTTGCGCTGTGTCCTAAATCTTTTACTTCGTTTAAAACTCTTGAAGATATCATTACAGATACCGCAGGTGTTTTATCTATAGGTTTAACTTTAGAAGGCTCCTTTTCCGGCTTTACTTCCTTGGGAGCTTCGTTTACAGATTTGGTGTCACCGACAGCATATTGTAAAACATTTCCCGAGCTACTAACAGATGTAGTCATATGTCTTTTCCCCTTTAACATACAAAAACAAGTTTTACACGTTTACAATGCATATATCGGTTTATTTATATTGAAAGTTTAGCATAAAATTTCAAAATGGCAACACTTTTTTGCCAAAAATGACCGAAAAAGTGCATTTTTTTGCCCTATTGGGCGAAAAAGTATAAGATTTATACCTTAAATATGGTAAGACAACGATTTAAATGTAACCAAAAGTTCTCAGAATAAAGAGCCAGAATGTTAGTGTAAAAGAACTTAAAAGTGTGGTCACCATAACGGAAGCGCAGGATAAATGTCCGTCGTGTCCCATGTTCTTTGCCATTATAAATGAGCTGCTTGTGGTGGCTGTTCCAAGCATGATAAGGGCCGCCACAATCTTTTCATCCCTGAATCCAAGAAGTACGCACACAGGTAAAAACAATAGGCAAAACAGTATCAACTTATTAAAGATAACGAGTGATAGGGCGCGAGAGTTTTCTTTTATATTTGAAAACTCAAAGGATGCGCCGAGTCCTATTAAGGCTAAGGGTGAAGCTACATTTGCAAGGTATGATACCGATTTATCAACAATCTTTGGCATTTCAAAGGGAAGGAGTGTAAATAAAAATCCTGCCAAAATACCAAGGATAATAGGATTTGTCACAAGGTTAAAGAGGGTCTTTTTAATTGTCTCCTTAAAGCTTTGATTTAAATTGGTTTCTTTGGACGTTAAAGACAAAAGAATAACGGAAACAATGTTGTAGATTGGAACGGAACCTATTATCATAAGGGATACCATGGCTACGTTATCGTAGACATTTGTCATAAATGCGATGCCAAGGGTAGCGGCGGCACTTCTGAAAGAAGCCTGGATGAACTCGCCCTTGTCGCAGGATTTGCAAAAAATCTTTGCAAGTAATGCACTTATTAAGATACTTAAAACAGTGCTTAGCATGCAAAAGAGCACAAAGGTTGAATCCCAGATATTTACAAAGTCCTGTTTTGACAAATCGTAAAAAAGCAATGCCGGTAAGAATACTCTGAAAACCAGCTTGTTTATGCCGTTTGCCACAGGCTCGTTTATTAAGTTAATGCGCTTTAGAATGTAGCCAAGCACCATCACAATAAAAATCGGAAGGGTGGCGTTTAAAGAAAATATAAGATTATCAAGCATTTTTATCTCCTATTGCTTCAAGGGCATTATAGCACTTTACATTGGAAAAGTTCTTACTAATTTTTAACAATCATATGATAGAATGACAATGATTTTTAGTGATTTATTATCTCGGAGAAAACATGATTACAGTTTTAATTTATGTAGTACCGTTAATTATTTCGGTATTTTCTTTATGGATATTGCTTGTTACGACGGAAGAGCAAAAGAATACATACCATGCACTTTTGTTTATAACTGTATTCTTTGTTAACCTGTCGTATTTTTGTGTTGCCATTTCAAAGTCCACGGACGATGCGCTCCTAGCCACTAAGTTTACTTATTTTAGCGGCACTTTCTTAATGCTTTTCATTATTAAATGCATGCTTCAGATTTGTAACATTAAGGTTAAGCACATTTGGTTTGTGCCCTTAGTGCTTCTTAACATGGAAATAATGATTTCCGTTTTTACCGCAGGTTACACCCCTTGGCACTATATTTCAGCGGTTCGCGCCGAAGAAAATGGGGTTGTGTACCTTGCGAAGGTGTATGGACCGCATCATACTCTTTACACCGTGACCCTTATAATCAGCATGTTAATTCCTATGGCAATAGTTATCTGGGCCTTTATAAACAGAAAGAAAGTTTCCTGGATATATGCGCTTTTACTTGCTTTAATGGAACTATTGACCGTTGTCATATATTTCGGTGAAAGATATGTGGGCTTAAGAGCGGAGTTTCTTCCTTATGCCTATGCTTTTGATGAAATAGTTATTCTATACATTTTAAAGCGAGCCGCCATATATGATGTTAACGCAAACGTAGAGCTTTCTTTTGCCAATACGGACGACCACGGATATGTTATTCTAAGTGCCACAAGAAAGTATATGGGAAGCGACGAAGTGGCAAGGATGTACTTCCCCGAAGTAAACAACCTTGAAATAGACTGCGAAATTAAAGACCCGTTCCTTAGAGATGAATTCGGAGACTGGATTTTAGAATCCCGTGAACATTCCGTTCCTCCTAAACTTTATGAAAGATGCGGAGACATCGTAAAGGTTACGGTAAGGCCTTTCTATGCAAAGGACGGAAGGAAAAACCTTGGCTTTATTTTGCAGATTGTTGATGACAGCGAGACTCAAAAATATATTTCAAGGCTTAAAGAAAGCAAGGAATTTGCGGAAGACATGGCCAAGAGAGCAGATGCCGCAAACAAGTCAAAGAGCGAATTTCTGGCAGGTATTTCTCATGAAATAAGAACACCCATCAATGCGGTTTTGGGCTTTGATGAAATGATAATAAGAGAGTCAACGGAAGAAAAGATTAAAAACTACGCCGTTGATATAAAGAAATCGGGCACCACCATGCTTGGGCTTATTAACGACCTTTTGGATTTATCAAAGATAGAGTCCGGTAAAATGGAGCTTGTGCCCACAAACTTTAATCTTGTGGTGCTTTTAAACGAAGTAATCAATATGACAAGCGTTCGCGCCCAGGATAAGGGGCTTGACTTTAAGATTGAGATAGATAATAGTATTCCTAAGAATCTTTACGGCGATGAGGTAAGGCTTAAACAGATTATGGTAAATATTCTTACCAATGCCGTTAAGTATACAGAGACCGGTACTGTTACCCTTATTATGAATTACAGGAAGGTTTCTTTGGACAAGATTAACTTATACGTGGCTGTTGCCGACACCGGTATCGGCATGAAAGAAGATACCATAAAGCAGCTTTTTGAGCCTTATCAAAGAATTGATGAAGTAAAGAATCGATATATTGAAGGCACGGGCCTTGGAATGTCCATTACTCATAAGCTTTTGGCGCTTATGAATTCTAACCTTGATGTAATGAGCGTTTACGGGGAAGGCTCGCGGTTTTCTTTTGAAGTAGAGCTTTCGGTTGTAGGAGATGAAGTAATCGGAAATCTTGAAGACAGCTTTAGAGAGCTTCACGAAAGCTTAAAGGAGTACAAGGCTTCTTTTACAGCGCCGGATGCTCAGGTTTTGATAGTTGACGATACTAAGGTTAATATAAAGATATTCAAGGGACTTTTAAAGCATACCCTTGTTAAAATCGATGAAGCCCTTTCCGGTATGGAAGCTATAGAATTGACCCGTCTTAAAAAGTATGATGTAATTTTTATCGATCACATGATGCCGAATATGGACGGAATCGAGACTTTCAGAGCAATTAAGTCTGAAGAAGATAACTTAAATCACTACACGCCCATGATTATGCTTACTGCAAATGTTTCTTCAAACTCAAGGGAATATTATAGTTCCGTCGGATTTGATGACTTCATGGGAAAGCCTATCGACCCCATTTTACTTGAGGCTATGCTAAAAAGATTTTTATAGGAAAACGGTTATGGAAAAAAACGAAATATTGAGAATTTACGGTACGGATTATAAGGAAATGACAAAGACGCTCCTTAACGAGGCGCGTCTTTTTGAGCGCATTAAAAAGGGCGCAAGAATAGGAATTAAGCCAAATTTAATGGCTCCCGTTCCCGCTGACTTTGGCGCCACCACCCACCCTGAAGTAGTTGCGGGAATTATTGAGCACTTACAGGAGCATGGCTTTAACGACATTAGAATCATCGAAGGCTCATGGGTTGGCGATAAAACCGAAATGAGCTTTGAATATTGCGGATACAATAACTTAAAGGATACTTACGGCATTACCCTAGTGGACACTCAAAAGGAATCTGCCTATGAAACCGGAAACGGTGATATTAAGGTAAACGTTTGTAAGTGTATGCAGGATGTGGACTTCCTTATTAACGTGCCTGTAATAAAGGGCCACTGCCAGACAAACATTACTTGCGCCCTTAAAAATATGAAGGGCCTTATTCCTAACTCAGAAAAGAGAAGATTTCATTCAATGGGGCTTCACGAGCCTATTGCCATCCTTAATTCCTGCCTTAAGCAGGATTTTATCGTGGTTGACCACATCTGCGGCGACTTAGATTCAGAAGGCGGCGGAAACCCTTATCATACAGACTGTGTCATGGCAGCAGTAGACCCTGTTTTACTTGATGCCTATGTATGTAAGCTTCTAGGCTATGAAGTGTCTGATGTTCCATACATCGGCCTTTCCGAAAAGGCAGGTGTGGGATGTGCTGATCTATCCACATTAAAGATGCACACTATCGGCGGAGACGGCGTTGAAAAAGACGAAGTTTTACCAGTTTCTCACAGAATCATAAAGCTTAAAGACTTTGCAAAGGACGTTGATACCTGTTCTGCATGTTACGAAAGCTTAATGGAAGCCCTTGAACGCCTCCAAGACGAAGGATTGCTTGAAAAGTTTAATTCAAAGATTATGATCGGCCAGGGAAACCGCGGACAAATCGGCGAATACGGAATCGGTAACTGCACAAGCAAGTTTAAACACTACATTAAAGGTTGCCCTCCCGAGAGCGATGATATTTACGAAGGCATCAAGGGGTGGATTGAAGAGCAATAATAGTGGCCCATGGACGTAACAAAGAACGTTTAAAAGCACTGCAAAGGGAGAAACGATGGGAAAGAACAGACGTATACTAATTGGAATAATAATCGTAACGACAGTCTTTTTTGCATGCGGTTGTTCATTTAAAGCCGATGAAGTAAATCCTGACAATGCCTTAATAAGTGAGACTTCGGTTGATGAAAACCTAGAAGCCGAAAGCAAGCCGAAGTTAGATACCTCGCTTCCTTTTGACGAACTGTTTAAAGAATACGCATCTTCACTTGGCGAGACTTATGACTACGGAATTACTTATGCGTATATATCGAATATGAAAGATGGTATCGGCGAAAGTGATAAAGCTGCCATCGCAGAGTTCTTAAGCAAAGAAGAAAACTCTTACATTCTTGATTTTACCCTCCCCTTAACGGAAGATATTTTTGTGTCAGAAGAAACCGCTCAGCTCACAAAGGATACGGCAAGAGCATTTGCAGACTATATTCTTGATACTTACGGGGAGGAAGAATTAAAGAAGCTAACCAAATCGAGCGTTAGGGACGAAGAAAAAACACGCCTTAAAAATGAATGGCTTAAAACAATCGGAGTGCCTGTAGAGTATACGCCGGCTGCATCGTTTTTCTTTGTAAATAATGAGTCGGAGGATAGGGCTAAATATCCGTACTATATCGAAAGTGAAACCTATGACCTGTTCATAGCAACGGAAGATGTTGTGGTGGGGGGGTACAGTGAACTTTTTAAAACATATGAAAAGACAAGCGAGTACTGGGAGGAAGATTTAAAAGACGCAAGGGAAAAGTACTTTGGCTTTGACAAAGAAGTTCCGAGAGTAAAAATGTATACTTGCTTTTCCGAAGGTGATTCCAAGGGAGAAATTCTCGATGCAGAGTATTGGGATAAAAAGATTCGCCTGTTTCGTAATTTCGATGTTGCAACAGAACTTTTCTTACATGAATACACTCACCATTTGCAGTTTTCTTCAAATATAAACGCGATGCTTATAAGGCGTGAAACTATCAGCGCAATGGACGAAGGCTACGCGGTGGAATTTGACAACTATGAATACGAAAGGCATGCTTACAATAAGTTTCTTGAAAGCGAAGAACTCGAGTATAGAAATCTTTGGAGCGAAGAAACCGGGCAGTATGACTTTGCCATGTACAACGACATGCTTGCTTATTGCGAAGACACAGTGAGTGGTATAGAGTATTACAGCGTATCCCAGACCATGGAAACCACCGGCCCTGGAATTAAGCCATACACCAAACTTTCCTATCATATGTTAGGTAGCTTTATACATTACTTAAAGCTTACAAAGGGCGAAGAAACCGTTATGGAAGCCTTTGCCGAACCTGAAAAGTTTGAGGCGCTTTTTGAAGGAGACTACGAGGCGACTTACAAGGCCTGGAGAGAGTGGCTCTATGAAAGAGTGCATTCTGATGAAGAAACCTTGAACAAAATATTGTTTCATGCCAATGGGAATAATGCTTGAGTAAATAATCATAGATTACTTCTTGTAAATGACTACAATTATACTAAGAAAAGGGCTGCGGTATTCCGCAGCTTTTTATATATTTACAAAAGCCCCCTTTTTGTGTATATTTTGTTATGTGCTGCTCGAAATAACGAGCAAATCGATTGTGGCAGCCCGTATGCGGGTTGGCAAAATCCCCATTTTTTAAAATGTAACAAGGCGTAAAGGAGGTAAAACAGATTGACGATATAGGATATATCCTATATACTAATAATCGACAAGACAAATGAAGTTTCAAGTAGAGTTTTATGAGAAAGAGAGTAAGGAGCAACCGGCCATAGAAGGGAGAAATCATAATGAGCACTAGATTTGACGACTTTTTGGAAGAGCAATTAAAGGATGATGAGTTCAGAAAAGAATTTGAAGCCCTTCAACCGGAACATGCAGTTATTCAGGCGATAATAGATGCAAGAAAAGAGTCAGGGCTTACGCAAAAGGAACTGGCTGAGAAAACAGGAATTGCACAGGGGGATATCAGCAAAATTGAGAAAGGCTTGGCTAATCCTTCGCTTAAAACGCTTAAACGACTTGCCCTTGGTATGGGCAAAGTGCTAAAAATCGAGTTTGTATCTATAGAAAACACCATAAAGGGATAGTGGCTTAATTGCGCCATCCTCTTTACTTTTTCAAAAAAATGATTTAGCATATTAAAAGTGTGTAGTAAACAAAGAAAAGGAGTAGCATTATGAATCTTTCACCACTTCAGAAAGCTAGATATGAATATCAGCCCAAGCTTCCCGGAATGCTTAAGGCAGGTATCAAAGAAATCAGCGTTAAAGTAGGATCTGCTACAACAAGCGTTGCAGATCAGGATAAAATTAAAGCTCTTTTCCCTAACACTTACGGAAAAGAAGAAATTACATTTGTAAAGGGTAACAACACCGCAGCTTCCAAGAAGCAGGTAGTTGGTGTAATCCTTTCAGGCGGACAGGCACCCGGCGGACACAACGTTGTTTGCGGTCTTTATGATGCATTAAAGGCAACAGATAAGAACAACGTTCTTTTAGGATTCAAGGGCGGCCCCAGCGGACTTTTGGATGACGATTATATCGAATTTACAGATTCTTTCATCGATGAATACAGAAACACAGGTGGTTTTGATATCATCGGTTCAGGAAGAACAAAGCTTGAAACAACAGAACAGTTTAAGGTTGTTACAGAAGTAGCTAAGAAGCACGGACTTACTGCTATCGTTATCATCGGCGGCGACGATTCAAACACCAACGCAGCAGTTTTGGCTGAATACATGGCAGCAAACAACACAGGCGTACAGGTTATCGGATGCCCTAAGACAATCGACGGTGACTTAAAGAACGAAGATATCGAAGCATCATTCGGTTTTGATACAGCAACAAAGACATACTCAGAGTTAATCGGTAACATCGAAAGAGACTCTAACTCAGCTAAGAAGTACTGGCACTTCATTAAGGTTATGGGACGTTCCGCTTCCCACGTAGCACTTGAATGTGCTCTTGAGACACAGCCTAACATCTGCCTTATCGGTGAAGAAGTTGCAGCAAAGAAGATGTCACTTGCTCAGATCGCAGGTCAGATTGCTGACTCTGTTGAAAAGAGAGGAAATGCAGGAAGCAACTTTGGTGTAGCTATTATCCCTGAAGGTATTGTTGAATTCGTTCCCGAATTCTCAGTACTTATTGCAGAAATCAACGAACTCTTGGCAGGAAAGAAAACAGAAGAATTTAACAATCTTCCTGACTGGGCTGCTAAGTACGATTTCATTAAGAAAGGTCTTACAAAGGAATCATTTGCAGTATTTGATATCCTTCCCGAAGCAATTCAGAAGCAGCTCTTCTTAGAAAGAGACCCTCACGGAAACGTACAGGTTTCTTTGATTGAATCTGAAAAGCTCTTCTCAGAACTTGTTAAGGCTGAACTTGATAAGAGAAAGAAAGCAGGCACTTACAAGGGTAAGTTTGCAGCACAGCATCACTTCTTTGGTTATGAAGGAAGATGTGCATTCCCTTCAAACTTCGATGCAGACTACTGCTACTCACTTGGATACAATGCATTCATGCTTATCTCTTACGGTTATACAGGATACCTTTCAAAGGTTTCAAACCTTGCTAAGCCCGCTGATGAATGGGTTGCAGGTGGTATGCCTATCACAAAGATGATGAACATCGAAAGAAGAAACGGTGAAGACAAGCCCGTTATCAGAAAGGCACTTGTTGAACTTGATGGCAAGCCTTTCAAGTACTTTGCAGCAAACAGAGATAAGTGGGCAGTTGAAACTGCATTCACATATCCCGGTGCTATTCAGTACTACGGACCCGCTTCCGTATGTGACCTTACCACAAGAACACTTGCTCTTGAAAAAGGACAGATGTAGTAGTTAAGGACATAAAAAATAATACATATTGTAGCGACTTCATAAAAAAATATGGAGTCGCTATTTTTTTGTGAATCATTATGGTGTATAATGGGTTACATAAAGTGGGATACTAGTGTTACGAATGGCATTTGGTCAACTTCGAATATACCCAAAAGTACTCAGAGGGAGGGGCGCCGTGATTTCTAAGAAAGTCGGCAAAACTGCATTATTTACATTGGGCTTAGGTTTATGCCTTTCCTTTTTGTACCCTTCTTTAGACTCTTATGCTTCGGACTTTGTGAGCGAAGTTTTGGATGAAGTCAATGATTCCATTGATACAATCAGAGAAAATAAGGAAATACTTGCAACCATATATCTTTGTGACACCTATGACATAAAGGATGCTCCGAGCAAAACTGCGGGCACCGTTCAAACCGTCTTTAGCGGCCAGTCCGTTACCATTTTGGAAAATACCACCGATGAGGAAGGAAACGTTTGGGCTAAGGTGTCATTTTTCTATGGGGAAGATAAGTACGGATATGTAGAAAGAAGCTATCTTGCCACAGCGGATAATGATTACTTAGGCGCAGAAGAAGATGCGGGAATAGTCGATAACAAAATCGAAGACCCGATAATAAACTTCATAGCTCCAAAGCTTTACATGAAAAGCGGGAACCTTAACTTAAATTTGGACGGCTTAAACAGGGCCGGCATTATGTCGGAGGGCGACACAGATTCAGATGTTTCTGAAAATGAAATAGATATGTCGTTAACAGACGGAGAGGACGGAGAAGAAACCCCTTCAAATCCGGATCCTTATCCCGCTGATATTATGGCTTTCCCCGAAAGCTACAGAGAAGCTTTGGCAGCACTTAAAAACGCTCACCCAAATTGGACCTTTGTAAAGATGCCAACAGGCGTGTCATTTCAGACGGCGGTAAACAGTGAACTTGGCGATAAAAGCTTAATTCATTCTTCACTCGGCGCGGCAGTAAGAGAAGGACTTTACGGTCAAAACACCTGGTATTACGCAACTCCCGAAATCCTTAGCTATTACATGGATCCAAGAAACTTCTTAAATGAAGAAAAGATATTCCAGTTTGAACTTTTAACATACAATGCCGAATATCACACGCAGCCGGCTCTTGAAACCTTCTTAAGCACTACATTTATGAAAGGCCCTGCACATGCTCCCCAAATGGACATAACCTATGCAGACATTATTTGGAACCTCTCAAGAGTTAAGAATATAAGCCCCTTCTTCCTTGCATCAAGAATCTATCAGGAGCAGGGAAACGGCACTTCGCCTATGATTTCAGGCACTTACCCGGGATATGAAGGGTATTATAACTACCTAAACATCGGGGCAAGCGGAAAGACAAACACCGAAGTAATTACAAACGGTCTTTCCTATGCAAAGAACAGTGGCTGGTCTGATCCCTACAAAGCCATAGACGGCGGAGCAGATCAGATATCAAAAAATTACGTTTTAAAAGGTCAGGACACCTTATACCTTCAGAAGTTTAACGTAAATCCCGCAACAGGAAACATGTACGGACATCAGTACATGCAGAATATTTCCGCGGCCTCATCGGAAAGCTCTTCCACAAAGAAAATGTATGCGGGAGCGGGTTCTTTAAACCAGAATTTCGTGTTTAAGATTCCTGTATATAACGATATGCCCGATACTCCGAGCCCCTATCCTCAGAGCAATCAAAAGGCAGTTTTATACTTGCCGGATAGTGCAGCTTCAAACAACGTGACACTATCATCGGAAGTTTGGATTGACGGCGTAAAGAAAACAAGCACAAGCAGAAACAGATACATTGTGGTGGACACAGAGTCTCAAAGCGCCACAAATGCAGTTATATATAAATACAATTCCGCAGGTACATGCACGGGTATGTATGTGTGGTTATTAAACTACGCTAATGGCGGATATTCGGTAACATATGAAAGCGAGTTAGAGGACTTGCTTAATATTGTCGGGTTCTCGATTAGAATCAAAGGTGATTCAGGAATAAGAGCCATGACATCGATCAATAGAAACTTGAGGTTGAAACTCTTAAATCAAGGAGTCGATGGCTATAAGGCGACGGAATATGGAACCGTTGTAATGACGAAGAACAACCAAGCAGTTTATCCGTTTGTAAGGGGCGGTGAAAAGACAGCCGTAGGTCTAGCGTATGGAACGGATAGTTCAGGAAAAAGAATTGATGCCATCTATGAGACGGTAGATGGAAGAGATAGATTCACTTCAGTTTTGATAGGACTTCCGGCTAAATCATATAAAAAAGACTATTCCTTCAGAGGATATATAGTTTTAAAGAATTCTACCAGAACGATAGTAATCTATGGACCACCTTCATCAAACAGTATTTATAACTTGGCAAATATTTATATTGCCGGAAGATATTATAAACAGGGTTCAGCTGCAGATATTTTCTTACGACAGATAATTGCGGATGGCGATAATCCGCCAACACCATAGGAGGGACAAAGATGAAGAAAAATAAATCTATATTCTTATTAGCATCGATTCTTGCATCGCTGGTTCTTCCGGCATGCACGAATCCCTTTGAAGCAACGATTCACAGAGGCAATGAAGGATTATTTGATTCATCAAAGAATAATGCGAGCCAAGGCTCATCTCTTTCAGAATTAGACGGAGAGCTAAAAGAGGTTCTTTCGCTTATGCAAAAAGAAACCGCAGAGGGCTTAACCAAAGACGAATACATGACACTTGCTTCTTTGTGCGAAGGAAAGGGCATGGTGAAAGCAAAGAGGGATGTATTGGAAGATGCATACAGACTTTTTCAAGACCCTGAAATTTTGGAAGAGTGTGAAAATATAAGCGTAAACGGACTTGAAGAAAGCGATGAAGTTGTTAAGCTTCTAGACGCTGTTCTAACCGGAATGGCTACAGGAACAGGGGATTTGTCCGAGGCGGCAGATCTGATTGACAGTGACGGTTTCTTCGATACCTTGATGCCTAAACTTAAAGAAGGAAGAAGAAATTACTTTTACGAAGAAGACGCTGAGCCTTATTTTGTGCTTACGGTAGGTTATGCCGAAAACGGCGAGAAGGCTGTGGAGGCATACTTCTTTGATAAAGCAACAAAAACTTGCTATATACTTCAAAAAAGGTTAAACCAGTTTTCTTTCTTTACCGAAATGGGTGAATTTGAGAACCTTGAAGATGTATTTAACAGATTCAAATCAGAAACCTTTGAAAAACTAACAGTCGATAGCTATTCGGGAGTTATGAAGAAAGAAACCGGAAGCATAAAAGAAGGGAAGCTTGTAGGAGACTACGAAGCGGTTGTTGCATACTTTGATAACTATGCAAACGACAAGGTTTCTACCCTTATAAAGAACATGGATAATTACTCAAAGGTAGTATTTAAAGGCGCCTTTGATGAAAACGGAAAACCTTCCGTTGAAGCGCTTAGCGATAAAAACATAGAAAAACTCGTTAAAACCGAGGATGGAAAAACGGCAATTGCTTACGCTTATACAGAAGACTTTTTGAAGTGTCTTTATAAAGAAGTAAGTATCGATGAAAAGGACTCGGTTTCTTTTAACAAGACAGAATTAAACATTCCTGTCTATCCACAGATTGTTAGATATGATTATGCAAAGGCAATTGAAAATAACAAAAAGCTTCTTGATGCAAGAAAGTCGATTAACGAAATCGGTGACGGAAAGCAGCTTGTAAAGGTAGTCGATTCTAAGATCATGATTTATTTAGACGGCGAATGGGTTGAATACGGAAACCTTTCAGACCTTGCAAGTGAAGACCCCTTCCGTGAGTACAATCAGAAGAATGACGGCGTAATCGCAAACGTAAATGCCGGAACTGAAAACACTATCGTAAAAGAAGTTGCTTCCATAGATTCAAATAAAGAAGAAGTAAAAGAAACAACCAAGAATGCAACAACAGGAAAAACTCAGACCGGCACATCTAAGCCTGCAACGAGCACCAAGAAACCTGTTGTGGCAACGCCTACACCTCAGGCACCGACACAGACTCCTGCGGCTCAGCCTTCTCAAGGTTCTGATTCCGGAAGCAGCGGAGGCTCATCAGACCATTCAGAATCTCATGACAGTGGCTCATCAGGCGGTGGCCAGGCAACGACTCCCAATCCCGGACCTTCAGGAGGCGGAGATTCAGGTAGCGGTTCATCAGGCGGTGGAGATTCGGGCGGAGGCGACAACGGCGGCTCCGGTGGAAATACTGAGAGTTCAGGAAGCGGTGGAGATGGTCAGGATGTAAACGCAGGTGATATAGATGATGATGGATGGGGACCAGTTATCCCTGCAACACCTTAATCGTAAAGGAGACAGATATGGTATCAACAGCATCAGTGGTAGTTATGGTTATCAACATGATTTTCGGAGTGGCTCTTCCGATATTTTTGCTTCTTTGGTTTAAAAAGAGGTATAACGCAAGCATAAAGGCCTTTTTATTCGGCTTATTAACCATGTTTGTGTTTGCATTTATACTTGAGAGCATAATGCATTCAGTGGTTTTATCCACAGGCTTAGGACAGAGCATTTTTGCAAGCACTTGGGGCTATGCGATTTACGGAGGCTTTGCCGCAGGTATCTTTGAAGAGTGCGGAAGATTCATCACAATGAAGTTCTTTTTAAAGAAAGAAGCCGATAACCCGCATAACGCTTTAATGTACGGCGCAGGACACGGCGGAATCGAGATGGTGATGCTTTTGACCATGACCATGTTTAATAATCTTCTTTACTCGATAATGATTAATACAGGCCACGCCTCAATTATCACAAGCGCTTTGGATGATGCAAACAAGGCTGTTTTGGAAGAAACATTCAACACTCTTATAGCTTATCCTCCCGCAAAATTCCTTTTATCTTCATGGGAAAGAGTGTCAGCAATGGCGGTACAGCTTTCTTTATCCGTACTTGTGTGGATTGCAGTAACCAAGGGCGCAAAGAAAATATGGTTTTTATTCCTTGCAATTTTAATGCATGCTTTTCTTGACGGAATGCTTATGCCTTTAAAGGCAGCAGGCCTATCGGACGTTTTGCTTGAAGTTTGCATTATGATAGTTGCGGCAGTTTATGTGTGCATTGCCTACTTTACCTGGAAGAAGAACTTAGCGAAAGAAGAAACTGCATAAATCTTAAAAGACTCCTTGTTTTCTTTACACATCTTAAGTAAATGTGGTAAAGTGTCATTGTGCTTTTTACAAAAAGCAAATGAACTATAAGGAGGACAAAAAGTTGGGTATTGAATCAATCGATGCTGAAGACGATCAGTTTGCGTATCGTTATGACACACAGCTTTTAATTGACAGAAGAGACAAAGACTTAGACGAAGATGAAATAGCAGATTATATTACAGATCATTTCGAAGGAAACAGCCTTATTGCAGCAGGCGACGAGGATTTGATTAAAATCCATTTCCACACAAATGAACCTTGGAAGGTGCTTGAGTATTGTAACACTGTCGGAGAAATCTACGACATCGTTGTTGAAGATATGATAAGACAGTCTAACGGATTACAAGGTTAATTGCATTTTAAACCTCAAAGTTATCGCTTTGAGGTTTTTTAATGCTTTTTTTATTGATGCAACTATTGCTATAAGGTAGAATCTTTGTAAAAGTCGACACAATAAGGAGAATTTACTGATGAAGACTCAGTCAAAGATTTACAAAATGGTTTTAAGCGCAATGTTTTTGGCACTTGCCATGGTGCTTCCCTTTTTAACGGGACAGATTCCTCAAATCGGAAAAGCACTTTCACCTATGCATATTCCCGTGTTTTTGGCAGGTTTCTTTGTGGGCCCCGTATATGCTGCAATCCTTGGATTTGTGGCACCTCTTCTTAGAGCCGTAATGTTTGGAATGCCCGCACTTTTCCCAAATGCCACGGCAATGGCCTTTGAGCTTTGCGCATACGGCCTTTTTTCAGGGCTTATATATAAGGCACTTCCCACAAAGAAAATATACATTTACGTAACCCTCATATCATCCATGCTTCTTGGAAGACTTGTTTGGGGCGCCGTGATGTTTTTCCTTATGGGAATCGGAAAAGCAGAGTTTGGAATTGAAAAGTTCTTGGCAGGCGGTTTTATAAACGCTGTTCCCGGAATCATCCTTCACATTGCGCTTGTTCCAATCATTGTTATGGCTCTTAGAAGCTATACTATAAAGAATCAATAAGCTTAAACATTATTTAGCTTTTCCTTGATTTGCAACGGCATCCATTTTGGCTTTCAAAGCTTCCTGGTCACCAAGATAGTAGTGCTTAATAACTTTAAAGTTATCGTCAAACTCATACACAAGGGGAACAGCTGTGGGAATATTAACACCTATTATTTCTTCGCTTGAAAGGTTGTCAAAATACTTAACCAAAGCTCTTAGGGAATTTCCGTGAGCCGCAATGATAACTCGCTTTCCGTCTTTCATGTCCTTCTTTATAACATCTTCAAAGTAAGGAATTACACGTTCTATTGTGGTCTCCAGACTTTCATTTGCAGGAAGCAAGGCCTTGTCAACGTTTCTGTACATTTCCTGCTTTGTGGCACTTCTTTCATCGCTTTCCTCTAGTGCCGGAGGCTTTACGTCAAATGAACGTCTCCAGATTTTAACCTGTTCTTCGCCGTATTTTTCTGCGGTTTCAGACTTATTTAAGCCCTGAAGTGCGCCGTAGTGACGCTCGTTTAACTTCCATGATTTGTGAACGGGTAGCCATGCCCTATCCATTTCATCAAGTGCAATGTTTAAAGTGTGAATCGCTCTCTTTAAGTAAGAAGTGTAGCATACGTCAAAATCGTATCCTTCTTCTTTCATTATCTTACCGGCATTTTTTGCCTCTTCACGGCCCTTATCGCTTAAGTCAACATCGGTCCAACCAGTAAAAAGGTTTAACTTGTTCCATTCGCTTTCGCCGTGTCTAATCAGTACAAGTTTCATCATAATAGAAATCTCCTATCTTTAAACGAATATTACTTGTAGCCAATTACACATATCTAAAGATAAAATACAGCATTTAAAGCAAATTAGCAACCGCTAACTAAAGAAACCATATCGCCCTATCGGCGATGACTGGTAAATATAAGCCTATTAGTCAATATAGTTCGCAAATTCTCTCGTTATTATTGTTTACATAATCAATAAGCAGTGATAAAATTTATAAAGAAGTGCAAAGGTGGGGTAGGCAATTTGCCCATCCTGCTTGTGTGTGTGGGATAAAAGGGAAATTTAGTTAGAAAAAACTCTTAACTTAATACTCGGATGCAAATACTTAATGAAAAGAGGTTTTTTTATGACTAAGCAGCAGTACAAAGTAGCAACAAGATTTGTGTTGCCCGTAGTGATTCTTGTAATGATATCACTCATCGCAACAGACGTAATTGTTATGAACAGAAATGCTAATAACGCATTGTTTGCCATCATTTCACTTGCGTTTAACGTTCTTTCACTTATCGCTATCGGCGTAAGTGCAATCAAGTTAAAGGGAACAAAGACCACCGGCTATATTGTTATATTGTCAGGTTCTGTTGCCTTCTTTATTTTTTCTTTTGTGACAATCGTTCCGTCAATCTACAGTTATGCTATTCCAATCATGATTTGCTCAATTGTATATCTTGATAAGAAACTGACAGTGATTTCTACTGCTGTTCTTTCTGCGGCTATTGTGATTCTTAGCATAAGAATGGGCATGCAGGGGCTTTTATCTCAGGATGATTTGATCGCGCTTGCTTTCACGTCTATAGCCTGCATCTTTGCGGTTATAGGTGCCAGAAAGATTGTTGCGAATTTTGAAAACGAAAATCTTGATGCGGTTAACGAGTTTGCGGCATCGCTTCAAGATACCAATGAGAAGGTAGTGGATGCGGCAAGACAGATTATGGAAAGCTTTGAATCATCAAAGGCAGCCACTAAAAACCTTGAAGCTTCTTTGGAAAGCAACCAGTCATCGGTTTCTTGCATCGCTGAAAGTACAGAAACTACGGTTGAAAGTATTCAAAAAGAAGCCGAAATGTGTACAGAAATTCAAAACAGCACAAAGGAAGCTGACACTTGCGTAAATGCAATGCTTTCAGACTTTGAAAACTCTCAGGCAACAGTAAAAGAAGGAACCGAGCTTGTAAAAGAACTTGGTGTTCAGGCTAATCTTGCAAAAGAAGCAAGCAGTAAGACAATCGAAAGCACAGGCTTACTTGTTACAAAGGTTTCAGAGGTGAGAGATATCTTAAGCGTTATTTCTGAAATATCAGGTCAGACAAACCTTCTTGCACTTAACGCTTCAATTGAAGCTGCAAGAGCGGGAGATGCCGGAAGAGGATTTTCAGTTGTTGCCGAAGAAATAAGAAAGCTTTCAGAGCAGACCCAGGATGCAACAGACAGAATCGATGCTGTTATCACTTCTTTGGAAGAAGAAGTTTCAAATGCCGAAGAAAACGTTAACATCACAATCGGTAACGTTGATAAGCAGAATCAGATGATTGAAAAGAGCAACGAAGTATTTGCCCGCATAAATGAAGACATGGAAAGACTTGTAAAGGGCGCTGCAAGCGTTAAATCTCAGATTGACAGCATCGTTGAACATACAGGAAAGATTACAGACAGCATCTCAGACCTTTCTGCCGTAAGCGAAGAAGTGGCCGCAAGCTCAAATGAAGGCGTAACAACAGCGCAGGAAGCTTCAAAGAATATGAAAGAAATGGCTGATATCTTAGATTCAATCAATGCTAAGGCTAAGGAATTGGAAGATATAATAAACGGCTAAACGGAGAAGGTAAATGAAGTTACTTTTAAAGGGCGGTAAGATTTATGACGGAACGGGGAGCGAGCCCTACGTTTCCGACATTCTTACCGAAGACGACAAAATCGTCTTAATAGAAGAGAACATAGATGTAAAAAGGGCGGACAAAGTAATCGATATTACGGGGCTTTCAATATCCTCAGGATTTATTGACATCCATTCTCACAACGACTGGTTTGCAATTAAAAAGGATCCGGTTCCTTTCTTTGAGCCCTTCGTAAAGCAGGGTATCACCACATTTGTGGCGGGAAACTGCGGCATTTCAACAATCGGCTTTAATGAAGGAAGCGAATACACCGACAAGCTCGGAGGAGGATTATTCTTCTTTAAAGACACAAGGGGAAAGTATCCTGATTTAGATTCTTTGAATAAAGAAATCGATAGGAAAATCCCTACAAACATGGCAACCTGCGTGGGACACTGCTCTGCAAGAGCCGCTGTTTCGGGATATGCAAACAGAAAGCTTACAAAAGATGAAGAAGAAAAGATGCTTTCTATCCTTGAAGAAAACCTTAAGCAGGGCGCTGCAGGCATTTCCCTTGGCTTAATGTATGAGCCGGGTTTATACGCTGACATTGAGGAACTAAAGAAGGTTGCGGCTCTTTGCATAAAGTATAATAAGCCACTAACCGTTCACCCAAGAGCCAATTCGGCGGTTTCAATGGCTTATCCCGAGCTCCTTGGAAGGTCGCACCTTTTAAGAGGCGTTGATGAATTATATGAAATCGGAAAGGGCACAAACTTAAAGCTTCAGTATTCCCATGCAATATTTGTGGGAAGAAGGTCTTTAAAGGACCAGCCCGAGTTTTTAAAGCTCATTCAAAAGATGCGTGAAAGCGGCATGGATGCCTGGTTTGACATTTACAATGAGCTTAAAGGCGTGTCGGTTATAACAGTCATTCTTCCCACCTGGTATCAGGGCATGAGCGAGGAAGAAAGAAACAAGCCTTTAAATAAGCTAAAGCTTCGTCTTTTAATTAAGGCTACGTCTATGCTTTTAGGCTTTGGCTTTAAGGATATTGAAGTGGCATACATAGGCGAAGGCTTTGAAAAGTACGAAGGAAAAACTGTCCATGAGCTTGCAAAAGAATATGGCATGAGAGACCTTGATATGTACTTAAAGCTTTGTAAGGAATCTGACTTTAAGGGCCGAGTAAACATGGGCCCCTACACATCGGAAAAGATCATTCACGATTTTGAAAAGAATGAATTGTGCCTTTACATGACGGATGCGTGGGTGGAAGAAAAAGGTATCCAGAACCCCGCAATTTATGATTGCTTCCCTAAGTTTTTAAAGGATTCAATAAAGGGCTACGGAGACACCCTTCCAAACACCATAAGGCGTATGACAGGTCAGAGCGCCGACAGATTTATGCTTAAAGACAGAGGATATGTAAAGCCCGGTTTCTTTGCTGACTTTACGGTATTTGACGAAGAGGAATTGCTCATTTCTCCATTTGATAGGACAGAGTCTTTTGGAATCAAGGACGTAATTGTAAACGGCGAAGTGGTGATGCTTAATAAAGAAATCGATTATAAGGCCTTTAACAGTGCGGGAAGAGCGCTTAAAGTTTTATAAGTTTATATACGATTAACTTAATCTGCTATAATAAAAGATAGGGGGAATGAGAATTCCCCCCTTTTTATTGCATTTTTTGAAAGGAAAAAGGTATATGAAGAAAAAGTTTCCCTTCTTTATGGCTATAATACTTGTTTTGCTCCTTGTATTTTTAGAGCTAAACAAAAACACTGTACTAGGATTCATGCTGGCAATTACTTTAAGCGCCGTTGCTTGCTTTTACTATCTTTACTTTTATGATGACAAAAAGAAAAAGAGCTTGACGATTCTTTCATGGGTGGCTTCTTTGTGCTTAACGGTTTTATTTACCTGGCCACCCGTAAAGGCTGTAAAAGCAGTGGATGTGAGGAATCCTCAAAAGACTGAAGTTGTAAGCATAAAGAACGGTGACGTGCAGGGAGTTTTAACGAAAGATAAAAAAGTGGAAGTCTTTGCAGGAATCCCTTATGCAAAGCCTCCCGTAGGAGATTTAAGGTGGAAAGAGCCCGTAAGCCCCGATAACTGGGATGGCGTTCTTTTAACCGATAAATTTGCGCCAATGAGCATGCAGCCTGTGAACCTTCCGATTTATGATTCGCTGGTTCAGATAATCGGATTTCATGACTATAAGATTTCTTTAAAAGATAATTACCGAACGCCCGTTAGCGAGGATGCTTTGTACGTAAACCTATGGAGACCTGCAGGGGCAAAGAATGATGATAAGCTTCCCGTCCTTGTGTATGTTCACGGAGGTTCTTTAAAGACAGGGCAACCCTGGTATGCAGACTATAGCGGTGAAAGCCTTGCAAGGGACGGAGTAATCGTTGTAAACATGGGCTATCGACTTGGAGTGTTTGGATATTTCGCAGATGAAGAACTGGCCAATGAATCTGATAACCATACAACCGGCAATTATGGTCTTTTAGACCAGATTAAGGCTTTAGAGTGGGTTAAAGAAAACGTAGAAAGCTTTGGAGGAGACCCTGATAATATTACAGTTTCAGGTGAGTCCGCAGGGGCAGCTTCCGTTAGTGCAATTTGCGTATCGCCTTTAGCAAAGGGACTATTTAACAGAGCCTTGTTAGAAAGCTCCACCGTAGCACCCGTAAGCCCCACCCATTCATTTAGACTAATGGATGAGGCCTTTGATAGCGGAAAAGAGCTTAAAAGTAAATATGGCGTAAAAACTGTTAGTGAATTAAGGGCTTTAAGCGCCAAGAAACTGGTTAAAGAGGCAGACACCCAGCATCATATGACGGTTGATGGATATGCCTTAGAGAAGACTCCCTATGAATACTATATGGCGGGAGAATACAACGAGGAAGCTATGATTCATGGCTATAACAGGCGTGAATCGGAGTCGTTTCTTCTTTTTGACAATGCTAATTTAAAAAACTACGAAGAAAAAATGCGTGGGTATTTTAAAGAGTATTACGAAGAGGCCATGGTTTTGTACCCTGCAAAGACGGATAAAGAGGCCAAAGAAAACTGGATGGAAATTTGGGGAGCTGTTTTCTTTGATTATCCTCACTACTGCTTAAACAGACTTGAAGTTAAAAACGGTGTGCCGGTTTACCAGTATTATTTCACCAAAGAAAACGGACGCTTGGGCCCTTGGCATAGCGGAGAGGAAGTTTATCTTTACGGAAATATTCCCGACGGTTCAAAGCTTTATTCTGAATACGACAGAGAGCTTAGCGGTAAGATGAAGGGGTATTTCTTAAACTACATAAAAACAGGAAATCCAAATGGATCTGACCTTCTTTTGTGGGAAGAAAATTTAAAGAGCGAAGACGTGATGGAATTTGGAGATAATTACTCCATGATAAAAGAAAGAGAGCATGAGCTTTTTAACCTTTTAGATAAAATGCAGGGATTTAGCTTAGATTAAGTATTAAAGCCACCGAAATAACTTCGGTGGCTTTATTATTACTCATTTTTAAATTGTTTAATAAACTCCCAAGCGGCTTCAATGCTGTGACGCCTGCATTCATGGACCTGTCCGCTTACGCTTGCAAAGGCGGTTCTAATAACGCCGTCGGCGCTCTCATAATATCTTACAGTCAGGTCACTGTCACGCTCATCATCGTGAAGCACTTCTGTTTTATCCGGAACTTCCCCGTAAACCTTGTCTTCCCAGGTTTCTTTCTTACTAAAGTCTAAATCAAACTTTTTCTTTAGCTTATTTATCTTTGCCACATGCTTAATGCGCACTAAGCTTTCTTCATCCTGGAAAGGAAGCTCAGGAAGTGTGGAATCTTCGCCTCCCGAATAGAAAATAGGCTTACTGACACTTGTGTTAACCCTGGGGTCTCCCAAAGATAGCCCCCAAGGATTGTTTCTAATGGGGAATA